>ERZ791741.288-NODE-288-length-46550-cov-16.884611_pt1 | contig 46550 bp, 39 predicted proteins | sample MGYA00510040_ERZ791741 | MGnify/ENA primary metagenome ERZ791741 (study PRJEB30046, sample SAMN00791960) | human gut metagenome | study: EMG produced TPA metagenomics assembly of the A metagenome-wide association study of gut microbiota in type 2... | reverse complement strand
TAGATAATGCTCTTTTTCAATGCCAATTTTATATGTTATTATTTTTATCCCACAAGAAAGCGTGAAGAACCATAAATTTTATATTGGGTAAGTATACTTCCTGAAATACTGACGGTATTATTCGATGCGTCGCCTGACTCTTTATCGGGTATACTTCCGCCTGCAATAACGGATCCTGATGAAGAAGCATTACCTGACGCATTCGTCACATTCAGCGTATTCCCGCTGGTCGTCCCCGTGTCGCTGTTACCGGTAATTTTCGTATCCGTAATTGACCCCGTCAGCGTCAAAGCCTCAGCCTCTGCCGTCATGGCAGAAAATCCCATTAAGCTGGATACGACCAGAGCTGTCAAAATCTTGTACTCCCTTTTCATGATTGGCCATCCTCACCCTGAAGATGCAGCCCTGGGCATGCATCTAAAAAAAGAAACAAGTGCCTTCCTGCAAGGAATCCTCAGACCTTCCCAAGGCGCCAGATTCCTTCCCCCGAGCAGCCTTCCCAAGGCAGCTCATACACAATCAACAGGGCCAACAGGCACTTTCTTACTTTTAATCATAATTCTATGATAAAAAAATATCTATCTGTCAGAATTATAGAGAACTCCGTACGATAGATATGAACTATTTCTATAACGAATTATTTAAATGTAGATAGGCATTAACGGCATTCGATACCATCGAAAGAAAACCCCCACGCCCGCCAGAATGTCCCAAAACAGTACCATAAAATCTTTAGATACTGAACATACCCTCCATAAAAAAGCGGTAAGCTGTATAACCCTAAGGAAATGAGAGTATACTGCGGAAAATGACAGGAAAAATGCGGTAACACTCGAAGAACCTCGCTGACGCTCGCAGAACTGCACCTCCTCAGTCGACTCCGTCGCCAGCTCCCCCGTGGGGAAGCCTTTATGGTACGGTGCTTGCCGCCATTATCATTCTCAAAAGTCCCCGCTCAGGAATCCCGAGCATCGCGAGTTCTGCGGGATTCGGTGATGAATAAGGAATATGGTAAACTACATATAGGTATTCTAGGCGAAAAGGAGAAATTGTTATGAAGAAGATCCTGACTGGCGTAATCGGCTGCGTTTTCCTTTTTATCATTTTCTCTTTTTTGTTTCCAATGTCGACTGTGAAGTCGACGGTCAATTTATACTGGATCCTCAACCATAGGCCTTTCGTCACTTACGTCGACTGCGAAAGGGTACTGAACCGAGCAGCTTCGAAGGACACCGTTTATGCCGACGTTAGCCGGTACATGGATGAAGGAACGTACAACAATTTATCGGTAAAGACAAAGTCTTTTTACCACGATGGCCAGCCCTGGGATGACACAGTGCACGTGATCCAGCAGCAGAAGGAAAAGGATGCCGACGCCAGTTAGCCGTACTGGCCGAAGGAGATTCATGGAAAGTGATCAAGTACATCGAACCAATAGACAGCACCTGGTACGCCCCGACCTATTTCGAACACGTCTATTCCGCAATCCTCCCGGACGTGAAGAAGTGAATGAACCTTCGAGAGCGCCGCTAACACTCACCTTCCCAATAAGGAAAAAGGGCTGCAGACCGGTCTTGACCTTGCCCTGGAAGGGAAGTCAAGTTTAATACCATACAACCTCGCTGACGCTCGATAACTGCACCTCCTCAGTCGACTCCGTCGCCAGCTCCCCCGTGGGGAAGCCTTTCTGGTGCGCCGCTTGCCGCTATTATCATTCTCAAAAGTCAACGCTCAGGAATGACGAGCGGAGCGAGTTCTATTTCCCCGCGCGCCGCTAATGCTCGCCCCCATTTTCCCCACATGAAAAGGACACCGATTTTTCTCCGGTGTCCTTTTTTGCTTTCGCTATTTCTTATTTCCTCCGCTTCTCCCTTAGAATTTATAGCGGTACGACAGGATGAAGTTTCTTGGGGTCGCGTAGTAGTCGCTGGTGGTGTGGGAGACGATGTCTTTGCGGTTCAGGAGGTTGTCGATGGCGAGCATGATGTCGCTGGATTTGTTTGGCGAGTATTTCACGGTCATGCTGGTCAGGAGGTATGGTTTCACGCTGTGGGAATGGGCAGCAAGCGGCGACTGGACGCGGTCTGCGAGGTAGGAGAAGTTGAGGGCTGTGGTCCATTTCTCTTTTTCGTAGCCTACGCCGCCGGTGAGAAGGATGCGGCCGTAAGAGCGGTCCCAGTATCTCTTGGCGGATGTTTTTTCTGTGGTCTGCTTGCTTTTCGGGTCCTGCCATGTGAGGCCTGCGTGCCAGGTGAAGCCGTTGTCTTCCTGGCCTCTGATGCTGGCTTCGATGCCGTGGTTCTTGAAGTCTTCGTTGATGGCATACCAGCGTCCGGAGGTGCCGGAGTAGGAGATGTTGTCGTCGATTTTTTCGGTGAAGAGGGCGACTTTGTACTGGCGGTTGGTTTCTTCTTTCTTCCAGCCTGCTTCGTAGTGGAGGCCTTTCTGCGGTTTCAGGTCCGGGTTTCCGATGATGTTGCTGATGCCGCCTGCCTGCTCGCGGGAGTACATCTGGCTGAAGGTCGGAAGGACGAAGGATTGTCCTACGCTGGCGTAGAGGCTCTGCGTATTGTCCAGTTTGTGCAGGTACTGTGCCTGGCCGCTGAAGTTGTGGAAGTTCTGGATGCCGCCGGTGGTCCATGTTCCGCGGCCGCTCAGGGTCAGGACGTCCTTGGCCGTGAGATTTCTTTCCCAGGATCCGAAGGCGGAGATGATGTTGCGTCCGGTATCGCTCGTTTCATTTTCAAAGGTTTCCCTGACGAGGGATGTGCCGATCAGGAAGGTCTGGTCCGGATTTCCATCCCATACTTTCTGCACGTCGTAGCCGTAGGTCTTGTTCTTTTCCTGGCCGCGTACGGCCTTCGGCGCCGCGTATTTCTTGCCGGTTGAGGAATAGTAATCGGTGCCGTGGGTCTTCAGTGTGTTGTAATTGTAGAAGACGTGGCCGCTGATGCCGTCCAGGCCATGGAAATTGAACTGCAGGAAATCCTTGTCGTTTTCGTACCGGCGGATGTAGCGGGGATGGTCGTTCATGTCCTCGTAGTCCGGATCGGTGATACCGGTATAGGTGTAGGCCCAGCGGCTGGCTGATTCGTTATGGTTGTACAGAAAATCCGCATGGTCATTGAGTTTGTACGTGGCAAGGAAATCATTCTTCTCTGAGCCGAAGAAGCGCTGCTTCATTTCCACGGGGACGCGTGTCTTGTCCGGCTTGATGGAGGAGTCGGACGAGGAAACGTATCCCAGTTTCCCCCATTTATTGTACGTGTATGCGATGGAGAGGTCTCCTGCATTCGCTGTGACGGCGTATTCCTGGCGGCCTTTGTTGCCGAGGCCGACTTTCACTTCGTTCGGCAGTGTCTTCTTGGTGATAATATTGATGACGCCGCCGGTCGCCTGGCTGCCATAGAGGACAGCTCCGCCGCCGCGGACGACTTCGACGCGCTCGACAGCGCTGGTCGGAATGTTTTCCAGATTGTAATTCGTGCGCCAGTTGATCGGCGTGCCGTTGATCATGACGACGGTCCCGTTCGAAACGCCGCGGATGACGTTCTTGGTCGTCATGGACGATACGGAAGTGCCATTCGGTCCCATGCCGGCATCGATGACACCGTCGAGGTACTGCAGAGCGACCTGCAGATTGTCCGCGCCGGTCTGCTCGATCTGCTCTTCGGTGAAGGTCTGCGTCGCAGCAGGAATCTCCGCATCGGATTTCTCATACCGCGTGGCCGTGACGACGACTGGATTCAATGAATACACAGCGTCACTTGTCCCGTCCGCTGCGCAGGCGTTCCCATATGCGCCTGCCATGAATACTGAAAGTACTGCTCCCGTTAATAACTTCCCTTTATACATCAAATTTCCTCCTCAATGAATGATGATAAAAGGTTTCTCATTCCCCGATTTCCGAACCCTCCCTTTCTTTTTTAATTTATTATTATATGAATTCTTATTATTGACTCATCTATTATATACTAATAGTTCATCATTTGCAACAATATATTAAATCTTGACCTAACTTATTATTAATTGGTATCAAAGAAACAGGGCAGGCCTGCTTTTCTTTGCGTCTTTCTCAATCCGAACCTATAATAAAGGTAAGGAAATCAATACGGTCTTATCGAAAGGAGGATCATGATGAAACTTCCTGTTATTTTTGCCGGACACGGAAGCCCGATGATTGCGCTCGAGGATAACGAGCTGACAAAGGAATTCCAGAAAATCGGAGAGAGGGTCGTTTCCGAATTTGAGAAGCCAAAGGCCATCCTTTCCTTCTCCGCCCACTGGTTCACCCGCGGGACGTACGTCCAGAGCGATCCCGAACCGCGCCAGGTCTATGATATGTACGGATTCCCGAAGGAACTCTACGAAGTCCAGTACCATCCCAAAGGCTGCCAGGAACTCACCGACGACATCCTCGCCCTGCTGCCGGACATCTCCATCAACGACGACTGGGGCATCGAAGGGCCGCAGAACGCCTACGACATAGGAAAAGCCCTCGCGCCCCTGAGAGAAAAAGGATACCTGCTCCTTGGCAGCGGCAACATCGTCCATAACCTCAGAAGACTAGAATGGGACAACCCCAACGGCTCCCCGCAGGCCGACCGCTTCGACGCCTTCATCACGGGGCTCGTCAAAAAGAGAGACAACGAAAAAATCATCCACTACGAAGACAACCCCGACGCCGCCTACGCCGCCCCGACAGCCGACCACTTCCTCCCCTTACTTTATACACTAGGCGCCGCCCAGGGAGAAAAACCCGAGATCTTCAACAACGTAAGAAACACCGGATCCCTCTCCATGACAGGATATTTATTTGGATTTGGGGAGAAGTGAAGAGAGGGAATGATGATGGGAGCGGAGAGAAACCAAACAACCTCGCTGCGCTCGGGAACTGCACTCCTTCCTGTCACTCCGTGACACCCTTCCTCGCTGAGGCAGGTTTTCTCGATTCTGATGGGTAGTATCGAACGAGATTTAATACGGTTTTCATTTACGGTAAACGCATTTAAATCGCCATTGATAATAGCCGTTTTCGCCAGCACGGAAGGTTTTGACCTGCCCCAGCGGGGGAGGCGCGGTCAGCCAATCATTTAACTGTTGCTGACGAAAGGGGTGCAGTATTCATTGCTCTTAGAAATATAAAAAGGTTCCGCGAGCGGAGCGAGGTTGGATGGTGTTTTAAATCGCGCTCCGCCGCGGTTGTACGGTTTCTATATAAGAGCTTATTGATATGAAAGCGTACCTTAGCACTTTTAGCGATGCTGCGGAAGCGAAGGGAAAACCTTTACAACCGCAGCAATGCTGCGAGAACTACATCTCATTCCCGGTCTCCGACCGGACCTTCTCCTTCGGAGCAAGGTCAACACCCTTAAACCTCGCTTCGCTCGAGGAACAGCCCCCTCACACGCAAAAAGGACATCCCGCGCGGGATGTCCTTTCCTTTTTCCTTATTTATCGTTCTATCATTGATTATTTGTTTTCATCTCTGTGAGCAACGGCTGCGTCTACGAGGCCCTGGAAGAGGGGATGCGGACGGTTCGGGCGGGATTTGAATTCCGGGTGTGCCTGGGTTGCTTCGAAGTATGGATGGTCGGCGAGTTCGATGGTTTCAACGAGTCTGCCGTCCGGGCTGGTGCCGGATACGATAAGGCCTGCTTTTTCGAGTTCCGGGCGGAGTGCGTTGGAGACTTCCCATCTATGACGATGACGTTCATAGACGATTTCCTGGTTGCCGTAGAGTTCTCTTGTCTTGGTGCCTTCTTTGAGTTTGCACGGGTAGATGCCGAGGCGCATGGTGCCGCCTTTTTCGGTGACGTCTTCCTGGTCGGACATGAGATCGATGACCGGATATGGTGTATCCGGTACGAATTCGGTGGAGTTAGCGTCTTTCATGCCGCATACGTCTCTTGCGTATTCGATGACGGCGCACTGCATGCCGAGGCAGAGGCCGAGGAACGGGATCTTGTTGGTGCGTGCGTACTTGATGGTGGCGATCTTGCCTTCTACGCCGCGGTTGCCGAAGCCTCCTGGTACGACGATGCCGTCGATGTCTTTGAAGACTTCACGGAGATCGGGCTGTTCTTCTTCGATGGTTTCGGAGTTGACCCAGCGGATGTTGACCTTATTTCCTATCTTGAAGCCTGCATGGGAGAGGGCTTCGACGACGGAGAGGTATGCGTCGTGGAGTTCGACGTATTTGCCGACGAGGGCGATGTTGACGGTCTTGTCAGCGGAAAGGATGCGGGAAACCATGGCTTCCCAGTCTTTCATGTCGCACGGGCTGTCGTCAAGGCCGAGTTTTTCGAGGGCGATGCGGTCGAGTCCTTCGTCTCTCAGCATAAGCGGTACTTCATAGATGCTGGATGCGGTGAGGTTGTTGATGACTGCATCTGGTTCTACGTCGCAGAAGAGGGCGATCTTTCTCTTCATGTCTTCCGGGAGTGCCTTGACGGTGCGGCATACGATGATGTCCGGCTGGATGCCGATGGAGCGGAGTTCCTTGACGGAGTGCTGGGTCGGCTTGGATTTCAGTTCGTCTGCTGCTTCGATGTATGGCACGAGGGTGACGTGGATGTAGAGTACGTCATTTCTGTTCGGCACGTCCTTCTTGACCTGACGGATGGCTTCGAGGAATGGCAGGGATTCGATATCGCCGACGGTGCCGCCGATTTCGGTGATGACGATGTCTGCATTGTCATTGCGGCCGACGCGGAGGACTCTGTCTTTGATTTCGTTGGTGATGTGCGGGATGACCTGGATGGTGGATCCGAGGTATTCGCCTTTTCTTTCTTTGTTGATAACGGACTGGTAGACTTTGCCTGTTGTCACGTTGGAAGCCTTGGAGAGGTTTTCGTCGATGAAACGTTCATAGTGGCCGAGGTCGAGATCCGTTTCGGCGCCGTCGTCAGTGACGAATACTTCGCCGTGCTGATACGGGCTCATGGTGCCGGGGTCGATGTTAATATATGGATCGAATTTCTGGATGGTGACTTTGTACCCTCTGTTTTTGAGTAATCTTCCGAGGGAAGCGGCCGTGATGCCTTTGCCCAGAGATGAAACGACGCCGCCGGTTACGAAGATGTATTTAGTCATGAGACCTCCTCTTTCAATGATAGTAACGATCGAATTTTCTTCCTTTTATTATACTCCCGGCCCGTATGGGAAGAAATACGGCGGGATATATTTTTACATATGTTCAGGAGCAGAAACGCCCAAGATGGCGAGTGCATGCGCGAGGACGTACTGTACGGCTGTGATGAGGCCGAGGCGTGCTTCGGTGGTCTTTGCATCGACGCCGAGGATTCTGCATTCTCTGTAGAAATGATGGAAGAGGGCTGCCAGTTCGTAAGCATACTTGGCTACGCGCTGCGGTGCTCTTTCAACGGCTGCGCCCGCCAGAAGCTGATGGTAGTTTTCCATTTTCTTGATGAGGTCGAATTCGCATTCTTCCTTGAGGTAGGAGAAATCGGTGCCTGCGAAGGACGGATCCCATTTCACGCCTGCTTCTTTCGCCTGATCGAAGAGGCTGTGGATGCGGGCATGGGCGTACTGGATGTAGTAGACCGGGTTGTCGCTGGACTGTTTCTTGGCAAGATCGATGTCAAAGTCCATCTGGGAGTCGAGTGTTCTTGCGCAGAAGAAATAGCGTGCTGCGTCGGTGCCGACTTCGTCCATCAGTTCACGCAGGGTGACTGCCTGGCCGGTACGCTTGCTCATCTTGACTGGCTGTCCGTCGCGGAGGAGGGTAACCATCTGGAGGAGCATGATTTCAAAATCATCGGGGTTGTATCCGAGGAATTTCATAGCCGTCTTCAAGCGGATGATATATCCGTGGTGGTCAGCGCCCCAGATGTCGATGAGTTTGTTGTATCCTCTTTCGATCTTGTTTCCAACGTATGCGATGTCGGAGCAGAAGTAGGTCGGCACGCCGTTGGTACGGATGACGACTCTGTCCTTGTCATCGCCGTTCTTTGTGGTACGGAGCCAGAGGGCGCCGTCTTTTTCGTAAAGGTTGTCTTCATCCTTCAGTACCTTTAAGGCCTTGTCGACCTGTTCCGGATAGAGGGATTTTTCGGAGAACCAGTTGTCGAAGTCTACGTTGAAATCGTGGAGGTCCTTGCGGAGGGCGTCGAGTTTTTCGTTGAGGCTGATGTCCTTGAATGCCAGGAGGCGTTCTTCATCGCTCATGCCCAGGTATTTCTTGCCGTCTCTTTCAAGGATTCTCTTGGCTGTTTCGACGATGTCCTGTCCATGGTAGCCGTCTTCCGGGATTTCTGCGTCGTAGCCGCAGAGCTGGAGGTATCTGGCATTGATGGATTCAGCGAGATGGTCGATCTGGTTGCCTGCGTCGTTGACGTAGTATTCGGAATAGACGTCATAGCCGGCAGCGCGGAGCAGGTTCACCATAGCGGAACCGTATGCTGCGCCTCTGGCATGGCCGATGTGAAGCGGGCCTGTCGGGTTGGCGGAAACGTATTCCACGAGGATTCTGTCCTTCTGGTCTTTCGGAAGGTCCCCGTAGGACGGGCCTGTCTTCAGGATTTTTTCCAGTTCGGCATAGACGGTGTCTGCTGCCAGGAAGAAATTGATGAACCCTGCGCCTGCGATATCCATCTTGGCAACAAGGGGCGTGTCGATATGTTTCACGATCACTTCCGCGATCTGGCGCGGCGCTCTGTGCGCTGCTTTTGCCCAGCGCATGGAAGCATTGGTGGAATAATCGCCGAATTCCTTGGACTTCGGGACTTCCAGACGCTGCATGGGGGCGTATTCCCCTTCCGGCAGCTCGCCTGCCGCAATGGCGGCGTCCTTTGCTTTTTCAATGATTTCCTTCAGTTGTTCTCTGACTTCCATGAATACTCCGGATCCTCCCGCACTTCTATTACAACTTCATTTAAATGGTTAAACAGTCCTTTGAGCTCGACGTCGTAGGTCAGAACGACCTTGCCTTCGCCGCCTGTAAGACTGTCTTCGATGCTCCTTGTGACGACGGTCACTTCGAGGGGTCCCATCAGTGTCTGATAGGTCGACTTCGATGACTTGCCGATGCGGTACTCCTGCTCCTGCAGGAATGTGCCTTCCCGCAAAAGGCTGACGTGGTCCTCGTAAACGCGGAGCGTCGTCGTCGTGCCTTCCATGCCGGCTAGTTTCGTTTCCCGGTAAGAGACGTACCTCATATTCCCCTCTTCCCCGTAAATGCCCGGGGTTTCCAGGGTGATTTTCTCATCCTTTCCGGTCTCGTCACGCTGGACGGAAGTGACATTGATAATGACGTGTTTCTCCAATCTATGCCGCCTCCTTCATCAATGAATCAATCATTTTTATTATATCATAAGAAGGCCTTTTTCCACTCCTTCTTATAACAATACAATACTAATTATTATAGCACGCGCGTCTACCTCTCTCAAATGGAAAATGGAAATAAATAAAAAGAAAAAAGGGCGGAGAAATGAATCATTTCCGAGGGCCCTTTTCTTTTACTCTTTATGGTGTGCTCCGCGGTTGACCTGGATGATTTCTTCATGGGTGGGCGCTTTGGCAAGGTGCATGAGGTGGTCATTGATGGCATCGCGTACGCCGGGCGCTTTTCCAGGGACGGCTTCCTGCAGGGCTTTTTCCATTTCTTCTTTATTGTAGTCGCAGCAGTAGCAGGGTGTCCCGGGCTGCTGGCGCCAGGATTCTTCGAGGGTGCCTCCGTCGACGGGATCGAAGCCCGCTTCATCGATCAGGCGCATGACGACGGCTTTGTCTTCCGCACTGTCTCCTGCCGCAGCGGCGGCAAGTCTTCCCTCGTCCCCTTTCTTTCTGCCCTTCTCTGCCAGGGTATCCCCCCAGAACGTTGTTGAACGCTTTGATGATGGGATGCCCGATTTTCTCAGAAACCCAGAGGCTTTCTGTTTTTCCTTCGTCCAGTTCCTTGATATGGGAATCACGGAGGTCCGGATAATAATTGGACGTATCCACCACGATCGTCTTTCCTGCATCCTTGAAAAGATCCCTGGGAAGCTTCTCAATGGCAGGAAGAGGAACCGCCAGAATGACGACATCCTTTCCTTTGACGATTTCAGAAATATCCGAAGGCGCTGCGCCGATCTTCTCTGCAAACGCCCTGACGGCTTCCTTCCCTCTCGAATTGGCCACGCTGACCTGATGACCGGCCTTCACGAACTTCTCCGCCAAAGTCCCGCCGATATGCCCGACACCAATGACACCTATATTCATATCCACGCCTCCTATATATTGAAAGTTTTATATATATTATACACGAGGGGGAAAAGGGAGGGAACTGGGGAAACGAACTACAGCTCGGAGTAATCAACCCTATCCGCCGGCATCAGAATTTGGGGCCGGCACCTTCCCCGTCTGGGAAGGCGAGTGTTGGCGGCGCTCGGGAAAGTCAGCGCCCAGTACATCCGAGCTTGCGAGTTTCCACAAAAAAAGATGCGGAACTGTTTGGGTTCCACATCTCTATTGATTCTGTTTCTTTTCTTATCTCTTTCCGATTCTTCTTGCTTTGTAGGCTTTGAGTTTGGCGTCGCGGATTTCGAGGTGTTCGAAGTATTTCTTGGTTTCTGCGACGATGACGCCTGTGAGGCCCAGGAGGGCAATAAGGTTCGGGATGGCCATGAGGCCGTTGACGATATCTGCGAGTGCCCAGATGGATTCGAGTTTCAGGAAGGCAGCGGATGCGAGGATGACGAGGAAGAGGACTCTGTAGAAGAGGATGCTCTTGGTGCCGAAGAGGTATTCCCAGCAGCGTTCGCCGTAGTAGTTCCATCCGAGTATGGTGGTGAAGGCGAAGAGTGCGAGAGATACGGTGAGAAGGATCGGCGCGAAGCCGCCATAGGTGACGGCAAATGCGTTCTGTGTAAGTTCAGCGCCGTTGGTGTCACCGAGCCACTGGCCGGATACGATGATGGTAAGACCGGTCAGGGTACAAATGATGATGGTGTCGATGAAGGTACCGGTCATGGAAATGAGGCCCTGTTCTGCCGGCCATTTTGTTTTAGCGGCAGCAGCGACGATCGGTGCGGAGCCTAAGCCGGATTCGTTGGAGAAGAGGCCTCTGGCGATACCGCTTCGCATAGCAAGCATGACGCCTGCGCCTGCAAAGCCGCCGGCAGCTGCGGTGCCGGAGAATGCGCCGGTGAATACCTGGCTGATGGCGCCCGGGAGGCCGCCTGCATTGAGTGCCAGGAAGATGACGGTAATGACGAAGTAGATGACGGCCATAGCCGGAACGATTTTTTCAGCAGCTTTTGCGATGGACTGGAGTCCGCCGAAGGTGATGATAGCTACGAGTACTGTAATAACGGCGCAGGTGATGTAAGTGGAAATGCCAAAGCCTGCTTCCACGGAGGAAATGATGGCGTTCATCTGTGTCGTGGTGCCGGAGCCAAGGAGGGCTACCATGCATCCGAAGAAGGCAAAGAGAACGGCGAGTGGTTTCCATTTCTTGCCAAGGCCCATTTCGATGTAGTACATCGGGCCGCCGGCGATGTTGCCGTTGTCGTCGACCTGACGGTATTTGACGGCAAGGCAGCCTTCTGCGTACTTTGTCGCCATGCCGAAGAAGGCGGCGAGCCACATCCAGAAGAGTGCGCCAGGGCCGCCGAGTTTGATAGCGGTAGCGACGCCGACGATGTTGCCGGTGCCGACGGTGGCAGCGAGCGCGGTACAAAGCGCTTTGAATGAATCAATGTCTCCTTCGCCCTTGTTTCTTGCGAAGAATATGAGCTTCAGAGCTCTCGGCAGTTTAACGACCTGCAGCAGTGTGAGCCGGAATGTGAGCCAGATGCCCGTACCGACAAGTAAGACTAAGAGCCACGGTCCCCAGACGATGCTGTCAATCTGGTTTAAGATGTCTAACAACATAGATTTTTCCTCCCATTTTCCCCAGATCCCCCACCCCTTTGGAGGGATCCACTACCTGAGAAAGACTTTCCTTTCCCAAAACCCATTAAAAAACCGCCGGCTCTAAAAATGAAAACAGAGCCGGCGGCCCATTGATTTCTCAAAGTCCTTGTCCGGCCCTGTCCTTTTGCCTGAGAGATTGAGGCTTGCGCCTTTTGCACCTTCGGCTTCCGCATCGTTTCAGCGGAGATCTCCAGAGTTATGTCCGCATACAGTTTCGTGTCCTTTGAACGCCTGATAGTGTTACTCCTTCGGCAGTCTCCGAAAGGTGTATATTGAATAAGTATACACTTTTCATCCTCGAGCTCTTTCTGTATGCATCATCCATTACGAATTGTATTGTTATTATAAGGCAAAGCAGGTGTATTGTACAATAGAATTTTTGTAAATTTTTTTATATTTCTATAAAAATTTCTTACAAGTTTTGCATATATAGTGGATACTTGTTGCATTATAAGCATACACAAGTCTATTTTATTACTATTATATATAGGAGAGCGTCATGAAGCTCATCACTCCCCATTTCCTTCCTTCTTATTCTGTGATCTGAATGTCAGAGGGCACTTCCTGTTCAGATGCGTTGACGACGACGGCAACGGCTGCATCGCCTGTGATGTTGAGGCAGGTGCGGAACATGTCGAGGACTCTGTCGATGCCGGCAACGAGTGCAAGGCCTTCGAGCGGAAGTCCGACGGACTGGAGTACCATGGCAAGCATGATGAGGCCTGCGCCCGGGACGCCGGCGGTGCCGATGGAGGCAAGGGTGCCGGTGAGGACGATCATCATCATCTGGTCAAAGGTGAGCGGTACGCCGAATACGTTGGCGATGAAAATGGAGCAGACGCCCATATAGAGAGCGGTGCCGTCCATATTGATGGTCGCGCCAAGGGGCAGTACGAAGGATGCGATGTCGCGGTGAACGCCGAGTTTTTCCTGGACGTTCTTCATGTTGACCGGAAGCGTGCCTGCGGAAGAGCAGGTGGTGAAGGCGATGGCCATCGCTTCGGACATGCCGCGGAAGAAGGTGACCGGGCTCATGTGAGCGGCGACGGTCGTCATGGCAGAGTAGACGCAGACGGCGTGGATGGTGCAGCCGATCAGCATGCAGATGATGACGGAGAGAAGCGGCAGGAGCACTTTCGGTCCGTTCATGACGACGACAGGAAGCAGCAGGCAGAAGACGCCGATCGGGGCGGTCTTCATGATCATGGCGATGATCTTGTAGCAGACTTCAGCGAATGCATCAAAGAAGCTGATCAGTGTCTCGGCTCTCTTGCCGCCGACGGAAATGATGCCGGCTCCGACGAAGAGGGCGAAGATGATGACTGGCAGGATGTCTGCCTTGGCCATGGATGCGATCGGGTTCGACGGGATCATGTCGACGAAGACCTGCATGATGCTCGGGGCTTCCTTGACCTTCGGCGCGGTCGCTCCGGCCATGCTCATGCCGGTGCCCGGATCAATGGCCAGGGCTACGGCAAAGCCGATCACGATGGCGATAGCGGTGGTCACCATGTAAATGGACAGCGTCTTGATACCGATACGGCCCAGTTTCTTCATATCCCCCATGGACGTCATGCCGACGACCAGGGAACAGAAGACGACAGGAACGATCATCATCTTGATCAGATTGATGAACATGGTGCCGATCGGGGCAATCCATGTCTTCACAGGCGCCGCCGCGCCTTCTCCCAATACCAGTCCGACGATGACGGACAGGACAAGGGAGGCAAAAATCTGTAACGAAAGATTCATAATTTCCCCTCCAGGTGCCTTTTAAGGCATTAAAAATGATAGACATATTATAGGAGCATACATAATAAAAAACTAATAGATTTCATAAATTATCCATACATTTATATATGTACCCATCTGAGATATTTAATAAATTATGTAAAGCATAACCTTTGTATTATAATTTATGAGATTTACTATTTCGCTTTATGAATCAACATGCATGAAAAAAAGAGCGCGATTGAGAATAACCGCGCTCCCTATGTAAATTCGCTATAGGAAGGAAATGGGATTTCCTTCCTGAAAAATAAACGGGAAACTTTATTTTCTAATGATATTCAAATCTTCTGGACCACTTCTTCTGCGGCCGTCTCCCCTGCCCTTGCTGCCTTTTCAGCGGCAATGACTTTCTGGTAGGAGAAGACTTCTTCCTTGATGACCGGTGCGAGGACGAGGATGGAGATCAGGTTCGGGATCGCCATGAGAGCGTTCGCGATGTCGGAGAGGCTCCAGACGAGGTCTAGGGTCTGGGTAGCGCCTACGTAGACGACCATGGAGAAAGCGACGCGGTAGATGAGGTTGTACTTATGGGTGCCGAAGAGGTATTCCCATGCTTTTTCGCCGTTGTATTCCCAGCCGAGGATGGTGGAATATGCGAAGAGGATGATGCCGATGGAAACGATGTAGCTGCCGATCGGTCCGATATTGTGGGAGAAGGCTGCCATGGTGAGGGCCACGCCGGTCAGGGGCTTGCCGTCAGCGCCAAGGGTGCCGAGGACGCCGGAGGAAGCAATGGTGAGACCGGTGATGGAGCAAACGACGATGGTGTCGATGAAGGTGCCGGTCATGGAAATGTAGCCCTGTCTTGCCGGACGGTCAGTCGTGGAAGCAGCGGCCGAGATGGCAGCTGAGCCGAGGCCTGCTTCATTGGAGAAGCATCCTCTTGCCACGCCGTAGCGCATAGCGTTCATGACAGAAACAGTGATCGTACCGAGCACGCCGCCTTCGACAGCGGAAGGATCGAATGCCATCATGATGATCATGTAGAGGCCGTGCGGTACGTTTTCAATATTGAGGATGACGCAGAGGAGGCCGGCAGCGATGTAGAAGGCAGCCATGCCTGGAACGACGATGGAGGAAACTCTGGAAATGGAGGTGATGCCCCCTACGATGACGGCAAGGGTCATGACGGTCATGATGATGCCGCTGATTTCATTGGAAACACCGAATGTCGCATTGACGGCGGTGCTGATGGAATTCGCCTGGGTCATGTTGCCGATGCCGAAGGAGGCAATGACGGCAAAGAGAGCAAAGAGGAAACCCATCAAGATGCCGGCTTTCTTGTTCTTGAAGCCGTTCTTCATCGTGAACATCGGGCCGCCCTTCATTTCACCCTTCGCGTTCACTTCGCGGAACTTGAAGCCGAGCATGCATTCAGAGAATTTCGTGGACAGGCCGAAGCAGGCGGAAATCCACATCCAGACGAGAGCGCCTGGGCCGCCGGCAAACATAGCCGTCGCAACGCCCACGATATTTCCTGTGCCGATCGTAGCCGCCAGAGCGGTCATCAGCGCGGAGAAGGGAGAAACGTCGCCGCTGCCCCTTGAAGTCGTCCTAGACTCCTTCGAGAAAATGCTCTTCAGAGCATAAGGAAGATTTCTCCATGTGAGAAAGTGAAGAGTGAGGGTCATGTAAATCCCCGTGCCCACGAGGAGACAGAGCATAACCGGCCCCCATACGAAACTATCAGCCGCATTGGCCCATTGATTGAGTTCAGCCATATCCATTTTCGGCAGCTCCCTTCTTGATTACTTGCTATACGGGATTCAATAATTTTTGGAAACAAAAAAGCGCCGCACTCAGCCTTCAGAAAGATCTGAAGTGCAAAGCTGGCGCTATGTATGTATGCATCCACGCATAGCCGGGAGTTACCCTGCTGCCAGCCCTGTCCTTTTGCCTGAGAGATTCGGGATCAAAGATCCCTTTGCACCTTCGGCGTCCGCATCTTTTCAGCGGAACTCTCCAGAGATGTGTCCGTACACAGTTTCGTGTTCTCAGAACGCCTGATAGTGTTACTCCTTCGGCAGACATTTTCATGTCATTTTTCCGTGTACTTCATCCACCCTTATGGTACGGGAACCCGTACATTTCCACCACAAACCGGGACTCGTCATAGATTCCGCCCTCGGATGTGATTTGATTGAATTATACACGCATTTTTTCAAAAAGCAAGTACTTCTTCATATATTTTTTTTATATATTGATACTATGTATTTTTCTAAATTCCGCATACATGAAAAACGCCGCCTGTATACTGTATATAGCATATACAGAGAGTATAAGGAACTAGTTTTCGGGACAGATGGAAATGGATGTACTATGTTTTTTGATAGAAAATATCTATGTAATTTTGAAACAGGAGGAAAACGGGAAAAAAATAAAAGATTAAAGGCGCAGGGAATGGGAAGAGACAGATGAATAAAAAAACAAAAGAGGAGATTTTAAGAGCGCAGGATACCTTCCTTATATATAGTATTTATATATAGAGAGGAGGATTAAAACCGGACAACCGAACTTCGTTCGTAGTAATCAACCCTAACCGCCACTTTGTGGCCCTCCTTCCCCGTCTGGGAAGGTCAACACCACTTACTTGCTTCGCAAAAGGAAAACAAGCAAACCGAACTTCGTTCGAGGAAAACCCTACAACCAGCCTAGCGGCTGAGGAACTACATCTCATTCGTCATCTACGCTGACACCTTCTCTTTTCGGAGCAAGGTTAACACCCTTAAACCAAGGCTACGCCTTGATGAAAAACTCAAAACCTCGCTACGCTCGATGAAATGCAACTCATCCGTCGGCTCCGCCGCCACCTTCTCCTTTCGGAGCAAGGTTAAAACCGGCCTACGGCCCTGAAAATCCAGACTCAGTACATCGCAGTTAGCAGCAGCGGCAAGCGGCGCACCTTGGCCTTTTCCCCTACCCCCCCGCCAGAAAACCCCGTCCTATGCATCGGGCGGAGTTTTGCTGTGTTTCCTGTATTTCCTTTATTTCCTGTAAGGGAGATTTCTTTAATCTTGCCTTTTTGAGCCTGATCAGATACCGGCTCTTTCTTCGATTGCTGCTTCTTTGGCAGCTGCTTTTTCTGCTTTTTCGCGTTCGATGACGGCCTGGAAGCGGACGACTTCTTCTTTGATGACAGGAGAGAGAACCAGCAGGGAAATGAGGTTTGGAATTGCCATGAGTGCGTTGGCAATATCGGAAAGGTTCCATACCAGATCCAGGGTCTGGGTAGCACCTACGTAAACAACCAGGGAGAAGATGATTCTGTAAACCATGTTGAATTTATGGGTTCCGAAGAGGTATTCCCATGCTTTTTCACCGTGGTATTCCCAGCCAATGATGGTGGAGTAGGCGAAGAGGATGATGCCGATGGCTACGATATAGGTACCGATGATGCCTATTTGGGTAGAGAAGGCTGCCATGGTGAGGGCGATGCCTTTCAGCGGTGCGCCGCTGGCATCGGTAGTGCCAAGAACGCCGGAGGAAGCAATGGTAAGACCGGTGATGGAGCAGACAACGATGGTATCCCAGAAGGTGCCGGTCATGTTGATGTAGCCCTGGCGAACGGGGTCGTCGGTGGTAGCAGCAGCAGCGGTGATGGCTGCGGAGCCCAGGCCGGCTTCATTGGAGAAGCAGCCTCTGGCAACGCCGTAACGTATGGAGTTCATGACGGTAACTGTGATGGTGCCGAGGACGCCGCCGCCAATGGCCTGCGGGTTGAAGGCCATCATGAAAATCATATAGAGGCCGTGAGGTACGTTCTGGATGTTAATAAGAATGCAGATGAAGCCTGCGATGATGTAGAACACAGCCATACCGGGAACAACGACAGAGGAAACTTTGGAAATTGTCTTGATACCGCCAAGGATGATAATCAGGGAAAGGACGGTGAGGATGACGCCGCAGACTTCCACCGGTACGCCGAAGACTGTCTGTACGGCTCCGGAAATGGAGTTTGCCTGGGTCATGTTGCCGATACCGAAGGAAGCAATGACGGAGAACAGTGCGAAGAGGAAGCCAAAGGTACGGCCAGCGGTTTTATTTTTGAAACCGTTTTTCATGGTGAACATGGGGCCGCCCTTCATTTCACCTTTAGCATTGACTTCACGGTATTTAATAGCCAGCATGCATTCGGAGAATTTGGTGGTGAGGCCGAAGCATGCGGAAATCCACATCCATACCAGGGCGCCGGGGCCGCCGGAGAACATGGCGGTGGCAACGCCTACGATGTTGCCGGTGCCGATGGTGGCAGCGAGAGCTGTCATTAATGCGGAGAATGGAGAAACGTCGCCTTTGCCGCGCTTAGTGGTGCGGGCTTCTTTAGAAAGAACGCTGTGGATTGCATAGGGCAGATTCCGCCAGGTCTGGAATTTTAATAAGCAGGTGAGGTACACGCCGGTACCGACAAGGAGCACCAGCATTACCGGGCCCCAGACTATGCCGTCAATGGTATTGACGAGCGAGTTGATTGCAGCCATGTCCATAATAATATCCCCCTTACATTTGACCCGTATTTCTGAGAAAAAAACAACCGCCGCACTCAGGCTGATGGTGTGTGTAAAGTCTGAGGCTGGCGGTTGTATGTATGTATGCATCCATGCATAGCGGGAGTTACCCACGTGCCAGCCCTGTCCTTTTGCCTGAGAGATTCGGGATTTACGGGTGAAATCCCTTTACACCTTCGGCGCCCAATCGAATGGGACTCTCCAGAGTTGTGTCCGTACACAGTTTCGTGTTCTTCTGAACGCCTGATAGTATTACTCCTTCGGCAGAGTGCCCTTTCAGCTCTCATTTTTCAGTGTACATCATCCACAGATATGTATGCGCTTTGACTCTATGAGCCTGCCGGGCATTTGCGGCATATACAAAGGCACTTGGCCTGAAGTATACAAGAGGATTGATGGATTTCCCTTTTTGAAAGGCAGGGCCCCCACCCGGGAGAGAGTTCTGGGTGTCTCTCCCGGCGGCCCGGGACTGCGATTCCGAAGATGGATGGATGCGCAGGCCCTGTCCCAGGCCTTGTATCATACTGCCCGGCGGAAGGGAAAATGGGGAAACCTTCTCGCCTGGCAGATATGAACCTTCTTACTCTTCCACTTCTGGCTGAGCTTTTGCACTTGCCAGGGATGGATCGAGGTCTTCGTATTCTTCGTAGTCCTTGCCGGTCTTCAGATGATCGAAGTATTTCTCGGTTTCTCTGACGACGACTCCGGAAAGGGCCAGAAGAGCGATGAGGTTCGGGATAGCCATGAGTCCGTTGACAATATCCGCCAGAACCCAGATGGCTTCTAATTTAAGGAACGCGCCGCTTGCGACAAGCGCGATGAATATAATACGGTAAGGAAGGATGCCCTTGGTGCCGCAGAGGTAGATCATGCAGCGTTCGCCGTAGTAGTTCCATCCGAGGATGGTGGTGAAGGCGAAGAGGACAAGTCCGACCATCAGCATGTAGCCGCCAACTGCCGGGAAGGCATCCTGGAAAGCTGCATTGGTGAGTGCTGCGCCGTTGAGGCCTTTGAGCCATTCGCCGGATACGACGATGGTAAGTCCGGTCAGGGTGCAGATGATGATGGTATCGATGAAGGTACCTGTCATGGAAATGAGACCCTGTTCTGCCGGCCATTTTGTCTTAGCGGCTGCGGCTACGATCGGAGCGGAACCAAGGCCAGATTCGTTGGAGAATACGCCTCTGGCAATACCGCTTCTCATGGCAAGCATCACGCCTGCTCCTGCGAAGCCGCCGGCTGCTGCTGTGCCGGTGAATGCGTTGGAAATGATGGTCTCAATAGCCATCGGAATCTGATTAGCGAAGTAAGCAAGGACGCCGACGGTGGAAACGAAGTAAATCACTGCCATTGCCGGAACGATCTTGGATGCGGCATTCGCGATGGACTGGAGTCCGCCGAGAGTGATAGCTGCGACCAGGATGGTCAGGATGATGGCGGTCCATGTCGGTGAAACGCCGACCGTCATCTGGGTGATTTCAACGATGGAATTGACCTGAGCGAATGTACCGATACCGAAGTATGCGACGAGTACGCCGAAGAGAGCAAAGAGAGTTCCAAGCCATTTATACTTCTCACCCATGCCGTTCTTGATGTAGAACATCGGGCCGCCGGCGATTTCGCCTTTGGAATCGACTTCGCGGTATTTAACAGCCAGAAGACCTTCCGCATACTTGGTTGCCATTCCGAAGAAAGCAGCCATCCACATCCAGAAAATAGCGCCAGGGCCGCCAGCTGCGATTGCAGTAGCTACGCCGACGATATTGCCGGTGCCTACCGTTGCGGAAAGAGCTGTGCAGAGAGCCTTGAAAGAATCAATATCTCCGCTGCCTGCGTTCTGTGCCTTGAAAATTAATTTCAAAGCCTTGGGAAGCTTGAAAACCTGCAACATCTTCAAACGAAGTGTCAGCAGAATCCCGGTTCCCACCAAAAGAACCAAAAGCGGTGGTCCCCAGATAAAACTGTCGGCTGCATTCAGCCAATTCATGTAATTCAAATCCATGTTCGTCCTCCTCGAAATAGAAATATGCAAAAAGCCGGCATCCAAAATATAAAACTCTGGAAGCCGGCATTGTCTATCCTAAAACGAGTACGAAAAAATCGTAAGAACGTTTCTTTATGCTCTGTCCTTTTGCCTGAGAGATTGGGACCTTGCGATCCTTACACCTTCGGCGCTCATTTGTGAGACTCTCCAGAGTGTGTCCGCAACCGGTACCGCCTCTTGCGAGGCACCTGAGAGTGTTACTCCTTCGGTAAGCCATACGGCTTTCTCCCACTTGCATCATCCACCAATATGAATTTGATGTTTGCATTATAAGTCCCAGCGGACCCATATGCAAGCGTTATTTTAAGGCTTAATCATTTTCTAATGGATAACCCCTTGAAAATTTCAGCACATTTTATCCAAAATACCCCTAAAATTAACGTTCAAACCACCCCTGTGCATAAAGTGCGAAAACATCGATAAAACCAAGGATTTTGCATAGATTTCTAACTAATCATTTACTAATATAAGAAGAAAATGCTAAGATTGGTTTAATATTTGGAGGGATAAAATAGAGGGAGCTGCCCTCCTGGAAAAGTATTTTAGAAGTGGAAATACTGGGGAGAGAGATTAAAAGCGGGAAAACTAGGGAGAGAGTTTAAAACCAGACAACCAGCCTGACGGCTGAGGGAGATGAATCTCCTCAGGCGCAGGCGCGCCAGCTTTCCCTACGGGGCGAGCTCTAAAACCCTTTCCTTACTTCGCAAAGGGAAAACAGGCAAACCTCGCTTCGCTCGAAAAACCTTTTTATATTGAAAGCATTAAGGAATACTACACTCTTTCCACCGGCCTTCTTAGAAACTGCACCTTTAAAAACCATACAACCGGACTCTGTCCGAGTAACTGCAACTCATCCGCCCGACATCAGAATTTGAGGTCGGGCACCTTCCCTTCCAGGGCAAGGTCAAGACCGGCCTACGGCCCTGAAAATCGGAACTCAGTACATCGCAGTTAATAATAGCGGTACACGACGATACAGAAGGTTTTGACCTCCACCATCGGGGGAGGATCCGGCCAATCTTTTAACTGTTGCCGGAGAAAGGGGTGCAGTATTCATTGGTTTTTATAAAAGGTTCCACAAGCGCAGCTTAGTTGTATGGTTTTTCCATTCATACGTTTTTCCCATTTGTGTGGTTTTCTTATTCATACGGTTTCCCCTGTCCTATGCTCCCCAATTGTCTACCTATTTTCCCCTCTCTCGTTCTCTTTATGGTAATATATTGACAGGAATCGAAACGTGGAGTAATGTATAAGTGATAATTGTTTTCAATAAGAATTCCCCTTTTATTGAAATGATTACCGACTAACTGAATAAGGAGAAATTTTATGTCTGATGTATTCTGGGGATTGTTTATCCCCTTCCTCGGAACGTCTCTGGGGGCTGCGTGTGTGTTCTTTATGCGCGGCGAGATGAACCGCTCTGTACAGCGCGGGCTGACGGGTTTTGCGGCCGGCGTGATGGTGGCGGCATCGGTCTGGAGTCTTCTGATCCCTGCGATCGAAGAGTCTGAGCCTCTCGGAAAGATGGCGTTCCTTCCGGCGACGATTGGTTTCGGCGTCGGCATCCTTTTCCTTTTGCTGCTGGATCGTGTGATCCCGCATCTTCATATGAATGCGAAGAAAGCAGAAGGCCCGAAGAGCCACCTGGAAAGGACGACGATGCTTGTCCTGGCCGTGACGCTTCATAATATCCCTGAAGGCATGGCCGTCGGTGTCGTTTATGCAGGCTTCCTTTCCGGACACGCAGGAATCACTGCTGCGGCTGCCATGGCACTGTCGCTTGGGATTGCCATCCAGAACTTCCCTGAAGGCGCTATCATTTCCATGCCGCTGAAATCCGCCGGCATGGGCAGCTGGAAATCCTTCATAGGAGGCGTCCTCTCCGGCATCGTAGAACCGATCGGAGGCACGCTGACGATCCTGGTCACCGCCATGGTCGTCCCGATGATGCCTTACTTCCTTTCCTTCGCCGCAGGTGCTATGCTCTACGTCGTTGTAGAAGAACTCATCCCGGAAATGTCCGAAGGTGAACACTCCGATATCGGAGTCCTCTCCTTTGCCGTAGGCTTCATGGTCATGATGGCTCTCGACGTCGCACTGGGATAACAACTACATACAAATAAAAAAACCGCTGTAAAAATTTCATGGCGGTTTTTTTGTGAGAATTTTGGAGGGGATGGGGATTTGAGAATAGAGAGTGAAAACCATACAACCGCCTTACAGGCTGGGAAATGATGTTTCCGGTCCCTCCGGGACCACCTTCCTCTACGAGGCAAGGTCAAGTTCAAAACCATACAACCGCGCGCACTCGTGGTAATCAACTCTATCCGCCCTTCGGGCACCTTCCCCGTCTGGGAAGGCAAGTGTTAGCGGCGCTTGGGAAAATGAACCTCTTTCCCCTGACGGTGACAGCTTTACGATAATCGAGAAAAGTCAGGACTCAGTACATAGTAGTTCGTAGCAGCTCGTTTTAAATGGTTCAAAGTATGCTCTTCAAAATCCTTACTGTTGCCATTTTGGTTTTCTGCTGTTTTTTCTGCTGCTGCGGTTTGGGAAATGTTTCACGTGAAACATTTTCTTGGTTTTTGTCAAAAAAAGACGCCTTGGGATGGTTTGTCCCTTGGCGTCTTTACTATATATAGTTGGTTTTATTCACAGGAAGGATATATATAGTGGTTTGTTTAAAGAGTCTTGTTTTCCCAGTGTTTTTGGGGCAGCACAGGGATTTTTGCATGGGGTTTGTGATTTATCCCAAGAGTTTTTCACAATATTCACAGGCTGTGAAAAGGGGCTGTGTGAATCTTTTTATTTGCTGTTTTTCCGATATTATCGAGGTTTTCACATTTTCACAGGTATTTATTCACTTGTTTTTATTCACAAAGTTTTCCACAGTTTGTGTATAACTTATCCCGGTGAATTTCTTCGCTTTTTTCTTTCGTGCTGTCAATCTGGCAGTAGCGAGGTTTTTGCAGCATTGGTGTTTTCTTTGGTTTCTTCCGTCTGATTTTCGGGCAGGGCCATGGGTTCTTTGACGAAGTCACGGATGTGCTCGTTGATGACAGCGGCCATTCTTTGTTTGGCGACGACGTCTCCGTGGAGGCCGTCCAGGGCAAGGGCTGGTGTCATTCCCGGGTCAAGGGGGAAGGCAGCGGCAATGTCGATGTGGGGCTGGGTGCGGATGAAGGCGTTGACTTTGGCAAAGGGTGTCTGCCAGTCGTCTACGGTGGGTTCGTCGAAGGTTTTCTTGATGCTGGCCGGGTTGATCGGCGGAAGGGTCATGAGGATGGATGTGATGCCGTTGTCGCTGCATTTCTGCTGGATGGCTTTCAGGTCCTCGATGACGTCTTCGGCAGGGACGCCGCCTCTTAAGCTGTTGCTTCCTCCCATGATGAGAAGGTATTTCACATGGAAGGGTAGGACGTCTCTGTCAAATCTTTCGAGCATGGATTCGCTGGTGTCGCCGCTCTGGGACAGGTTGATGACAGGGAAATCGAGGTAGTGCTCGTAGGAGTATTCGAGGTCGTTGGGGCTGTAGGACATGCGTCCTCCGCCGTGGCTGATGCTGTCTCCAAAGACGCCGACGACCCATCCTGCATCGGGGTCGGTGGTGCGTTTCTGTGCTTCGCTCCATTCGCCGACAGGATTTCCTTTGGCATCGATGCCGCGGACGCGCCAGTAGTAGGTGCCTGTCCTCGGTCTTGCGTCATAGAGGTCGCTCAGCTCAGTCTTGGCGCTCCAGAGGCGGAAGAGGGAGGGATCGGTACCTGTCGGATTTTCCGGAGGCTGGGTGGTCACTTCGACTTCATAGGAAGCGGCGCCGGGCATCCAGACGAAGGAATAGACGGGATAGAGCATGGCTCCGCCCTGTTCCCCGCTTCTGTCCGGTTTCTGGTACGGCGCGTCGCGGTCGTCCTTGAAGGCGCCGTCTTCAAACGGCATGTATGGCGTGAAGGCGCTGATCGGGTTTCCGTCGAAGTCGATTGGGCGGACGCGGTAGGAAACGTTTTCAGGATGTTCCAGGCGTCCTTTCTTGTCCAGGAGGACGGAATTGGCGTAGACGAACTGGTTGTCGTAGAACATGCCGTCATCGTCTTTCATCTGCACTTCGTAGCGCACGGCATCGTAATCGGGTTTCCAGGAAAGTCCGATCAGATCTCCCCCTTCTGCCGGCGCGAGCGTCCCGGCGGCGCACCAGAGCATCAGCAGTGCTGCTGTGCATTTATATTTCCAGTAATGTTTTCTCATCGAAATCTCCCCCCTGCTTTTCTTATAAGATTTCTATTAATAGGTCGGTATGAAATGGCCGATTTCGCGGTTGATTTCCCCTGCGATCATCTGCTTGGCGTTCCAGTCGCCGTGGATGCCGTCCATGGCAAATTCCGACGGCATGACGTCGAAGGATGCGAAGGGTGCGGCGGTGTCGATATATGGTTTCGTCCGGATGTAGGCGTTCACTTTGGCGACGGATTCCTTCCAGCCTGCATAGGTGGTCTCGCCGTAGTATTTCTGGATGTTTTCCGGATTGAGCGGCACGATGGTCATGAGAATCGGCGTGATGCCGTGGTCGATGCACTTCTGACGGATTTTTTCCAGGTACTCGATGGCCTTGTCCGGGCTCGTGCCCATGCGAAGGTCATTGATGCCTCCCATGATGAGAAGGTACTTCACGTGGAAGGGAAGGACGTCCCTGTCGAAGCGGTCGTACATCATTTCCACGGTGTCGCCGCTTCTTCCCATATTGACGGCCGGGAAATCGAGGTAGGAAACGTAGCTGTACGCCATATCGGCGGGGCTGTGGTAGAGATGGCCGCCGCCCTGAGTAATGCTGTCGCCGAAGATGCCGACATTGTAGCGGCTCTCGACGTCATTTCTCACGCGTTCGGGAAGGCTCCATTCGCCGACGGGCGCGCCTGTCTCGTCCATCCCCCTGACGCGCCAGTAGTAGGTCCCGATTCTGGGATCGCTGTCATAGACGTTCGAAAGGGAGGTCACGCGGGAAAAGACGCGGTGGGCAGAAGGCGCTGTGCCGGAAAGGGTTTCCGGATAGGAGTCTGTCACTTCCACTTCGTACTTCGCCGCGCCCGGGATCCCTGCGTAGGAATAGACGGGATAGAGGAGCGAGGAACCGTTTTCCGGACGATAGACGTTCGGAAGCGGCGCATCGCGGCCAAGGCGCTTCATCGTGCTCCTGACTTCCATCGGAGCTGAGAACGGCGCAAGGCCTGTCCAGTCGGCATCGATCGGGCGCACGCGCCAGTAGAGCACGCCGTCCCCTGCCGGAATCTTCGACAGGTCGATGATGACTTTATTCGTATAGATTCTCTGGTTGTCATAGACGTGATCCGCCAGAGGTTCGTTGCGGTCCAGGTTGTAAGGAATACCGCGGAAAATTTCCACTTCATAGCGGACGGATTCCGGATTTTCTGCCCATGTGAGGAGCACGAGATCCTTTTCCGAAGAAGGCGCATTCAGCCCCTCCTTCGCATTTTCCGCCCGGATAATGCGGTCAGGCATCTGCGGAATGACCGGTGCCGCCGCGAAAGCTGGCAGCGAAGAAATGCCCAGAAGGCATGCCGCCAGAATTGAAATACATTCTTTTCTAATCATTGAATCCTTAACCATTCCCGGAAATGATGGAAAGCGCTTTCTTCGCGTCCTCGTCGCCCAGATCGGCAGCGCGGGTCAGCCAGAATTTCGCCATTTCCCTGTTTCTTTCCGTTCCATACCCATTTTCATAACAAGCGGCCAGCCATCCCATTGATGCCGGATAGCCGTTTTCCGCGGATTTCCTGAATATTTCAAAGGCTTTGTCGTCCTTGCCGTCTTCGTGGTACATGACGCCAAGCTGCATGGCAGACGACTCCATCCCCTTCTCTGCGGCTTTTTTGTAGTAGAGGCGGGCCAGACGTCTGTCCTTCCTCGTGCCTGTGCCGTAGTAGTAGCAGTTTGCCAGATTTCCTTCTGCCGTCGGATCTCCCGATTCGGCTGCCATCTTCGTGTACTTGAAGCCATCCTTCTTTTCCTTCTCGTTCTTGGAGAAGGAAAGGACGAAGCCGAGCGTCAGCGCCGCGGTCATGTAGCCCGAGGCCGCCGCTTTCTTCCAGAGCTGGATGGCTGCCTTCTGGTCCTGCTTCGTTCCAAGGCCCCTGTAGACGAGGAAGCCCATGAAATACTCCGCTTCCGGTGCGCCTTTCACAGCGGCAAAGGAGAAATGGATGATGGCTTCGCCCGGATTGAACCGGTCTGCATCCCCCAGCGGATTTTCGCGCAGCTCATTGAACGCGCTTCCGAGGTGAATCGATGCTTTCCAGTATTCTTTCTGCTCTGCCATGGAGAGGAGGGCCATCCCCTTCTCTGTCCATCCTTCGTGCTTCTTTCCATAAACGAGGTAAAACGTTCCCAGCGCATCGGCAAGAACGGGATCTTCTTCTGCCCCTTTCTCTATTTCCGGGATGATCGACTTCTCAGCTTCGGCGATCGTTTCCTCCGAAGCATCTGCCATGAGCGCAAGGCGCATCAGCTTGGCGCCCGCATTTCCTTTCGCAGCGCTCTTTGCCAGAAGCTCGATAGCGATATCCACGTCATACGTCATCATGGCCAGCATGTACAGCGCATCGCTGTCACCGGCCCCGGCCAGTTCCTCCAAGAGAGGCTTTGCCTCCTTCAAGCGGCAGGAAACGAAAAGCTTCCGCGCTTTCTCTATCTCTGTCATACAGACTCCTTCCATGCGTACCATGTATAAAACAACCAATCATTATACGCCAGATCAATCATTCTTTCTACAATTATTATAACAGAGAAAACGGCCGGATATATAGAAATTATCGAATCTTTCCATTCCTTTTTTGAATCTGGTCTCATACCTTTTCCGTATGGGAAAGCGGCAGGAATGCAGGGAGTGGAGGGTAGGAGGTGGTACGGGTCTTGGCATTTTAGCGGTGCTCGTCCACTTCCCCATTTTCCCAATCAAAAAGACCAGCTTTACGGCTGGCCTTTCTGATTTATATGCATAGATTGGTGGATTCAATCCATGGAAACAAATTATTTGTCTTCTTTCAGAGCATCGACGATTTCTTCGGCTCTTTCCATTGTCTTTTCTGCGACATAGCCGGAGAATTCATGTTTCTTCTTCAGATCTTCGACTGCTTTCTCATCGACTTTTTCTACTTCTGTTTCACCGCTGACGTCTTTGTCAGCCTGGCCCATTGCGTCTTCGAGCTGCTCAGCACGTTCCATCGTTTTCTCTGTACGGAAACCGGAGAATTCGTGCTCCTTTTTCATTTTCTCAATGGCCTCTTCTGTCATTTCTTCTACTTTCTTTTCCATGATTCGTCATCCTTTCTTGAAGAAAAACTCCCCAAATACGACTAGCGCCGTACCATCAAGCCCCCGGGTTATTACAAGTGACGGGCAGCGTCGAAAAATGACTGCCTCATGACGATAGAACCCCCGATTGAATTATGAGTACTATCTCTATGAAGTATCTGACTATCTGTTTATAGTATAGATGTTTTTCGAAATACAGACAAACAAATTCAATTTGTGGAAGTCACAAGTTTTATTTGTAGGAATGATTACCAATAGCGCTATTGCGACATGTATGCAGACAATAAAAAAGAACCCATCGCGGGCCCAAAGGGGTCTAATTCCCCGAGGGAAAGTCCCGAAACCGGTTCTTCTTTGTACTCCATAATTATAGGCGAAAAAATAAATTGTCAACGGAGACCCCGCTAAAAAGGAGCCTTGCAGCAATGCTTCAGGGCTCCTTTTTAACAGTGCTTTGATTGATCATTTTTTTATCCTCGGGGAATTACGCCGGGTGTTTTGCCATGTGTCTGGCCGATTTTCTCGGATGGCCAAGGACACAATCGTTGATGTATGCTGCGCGGTCGAGTTTTCTCTCAGCCAGGTAGCCGAAGTAACCGTATTCCTTCTTGAAATGCTTGACGCCTTTTCTGATTTCATACTCTAAGATTTTCATCATGATAAATCCTTCCCTTCCGCTCTTGAACGACCGGGAGATCCCGCGCTGTATGCCTCCTTTCTGCTGGTACCGGGTTTCCGGTGATATGAAGGAAATCTCGGGAATTCCGGGCCTTTCCTTCCTTTCACCTATAGTATAGATTTCCTACTATACTAAATCCAACTGTTTTAGATAGTACTTTTTACTGATTGTTTTTGTTACTTTTCATTCTCGATGATGCGGCTGGCACGCTCGAGGTTTTTCTTTTCCTTGTAGGAAACGTAGTCTTCAGAAGACTCTTCCTTTTCACCTTTGGAAGCAGCTGCCTTCTCTTCCATGGCTTCCGCTCTTTCCAGGTTCTTCTCACTCTTGAAGGCTGTGTACGGACTCTCTTCTTTCATGTCCTCAACGGCTTTCTTATTGACTGTATCAATGATTTTTTCCATGATTCCTGCTTCCTTTCTGCCGGTATTTTCTTAGACAGCGGCTTTGATTTTCTTAGCTTCCGGTTTTCTGAGGCCGCTGATGGTTTCTACGTAATCGGCTCTTTCCAGTTTCCTGGCTGCCATGTAGCCGAAGTAGAAGTTATCCTTCTTCAATGCTTTGACTGCTTCCTTGTTTTCACGATCAATGATTTTTTCCATTTTGTATGCTTCCTTTCTGTGTTCATTTCTTTGATTTTCTTGATCTCTTCGATCTGTCCATAGTATAGGTTTTTCAAGTAACAATATCCAACTGTTTAAATTCATATATTTTACATGGTATTTTTGTTATAATGAAGAAAATGAACCATGGAAAGGAGTTACTATGAACTTTCAATCGCTGCATTATTTCATCATGCTCGCGAGGGAGAAGAATTTCACACGCGCAGCTGAGAAACTCCATATTTCCCAGCAGACGCTCTCTGCCAGCATCGCCGCGCTGGAGCGCGAGCTGAACTGCAAGCTTATCATCCGCCATGTCCCCCTCGAGCTTACGTATGGAGGAAGGACCTTCTTCCATTACGCCCTCTCTCTCACAGGCGAAGAGGAATCCATGCGCCGCTCCCTCCTCGACATCGCAGAAGAAAAAACAGGAGAACTGCGTATCGGCGTCGGCTATGTCCGCGGCAGGACCCTTCTTCCGCCCATCCTGAAGAAATTCGGGGACAAGCACCCGGGCGTCACATTCCGCATTCTGGAATCCACGAATAAACAGCTCAGGACCCGCCTCGTCGAAGGCGATATCGACCTCTCCATCGGGCACTACAGGGAAGTCCCGCCAGGCATTGAAATAGAACCGATCTACGAAGAACAAATCTGCCTCCTCATCACAAAGAAACTCTTCGACGAAACCGTAGAAGGCACCATCGAGGAAGTCTCCGCCGCTCTCCAGAGGGACGTCAAAGAAGGCATGCGTCCCTTCGCCAAATGCCCCTTCCTGAATACCCGGGGCGAAAACGTCTCCGGCTACTTGGAGACACTCTACCTCGCCGAAGCGCCCTTCACACCCTTCATCCGCTGCATGTCCAACAACATGGAAACCCTCCTCTGCCTCTCCGGAAAAGGCATGGGCGCCCTCTTCTGCCCCCAGAACCTCGTCCGCTCCTCCCTTTCCAAAGAAGACCTCAGGGAAATGTACGTCATCCCCCTGCCGGAGACCAAGTATGCCATGTCCGTAGGCGTAAGGACAAAAGCCGCCCCCTGGTCCATCCGCGATGAATTCATACAGCTCCTGAAGGAAGAACTCGCGAGGGAGAATGGAATTTAAAAAGGGGAAATATGGAGGAAAACCATAAAAAGGGGAAAAAGAAAGAAAACCATACAACAGGAAAACCCTTAAAACAGAAGGGAAAATGAAAAAAAAAAAAACAGAAAACAAAAATGTTTCACGTGAAACATTTTTAGTAAAAGAAGGAAAACCTTACGACCGCAGCTCTGCTGCGTGGTAATCAAACCTATCCGCCGGCCTTTTTAGAAAATGAACCCCTTTCGGCGCATCCGCGCCACTTTCCCCTAACGGGGACAGCTTTTACCGCTGGTGCTGTTCGCCTTTTTATCACTTTCGATTTTGAAGATGTGAGAGGAAACAATTTCAGCGCTTTTGGGAGTCCCCGTTAGGGGAAGCTGTCGAACTTTTAACACTGATGTTCGACTGAAGGTGTTCATGATTCATCGCACCTAAAACTATAAAAATGTTCCACGAGCATCGTGAGGTCGTCCGGTTTTTCGCCCGATTCCATCGAGCTTCTACAGTTTTCCCTCCATTTCCCCATCAAAAAAAGGGCTGTAACAAAATGGTTAATCATTTTTCCACAGTCCCCTTTTCTATTGGAATATTCCATTAAAGGATACTAACAAATGTATTTATTGGTTCTATCTGAAAACCTCAAAACCTCGCTTTGCTCGAGAACTACATCTCATTCCCCGGCTTCGCCGGGACCTTCTCCTTTGGAACAAGGTTAACACCCTTAAACCTCGCTTCGCTCGATGGAAATGCACCCCTCTTACGCAGCGAGCTTCTCCGGTTTTCCTCCATTTCCGCATCAAAAAAAGCATTGAAAGCTCGTTTCGAGTTTTCAATGCCTTTTCTTTGGATTTCTTAAATCATATACCCGTTATGTTCGAGGACGGCTTCTGCTTCGTCTACGCCGTTTTCTGCGGCTGCTTCGATCCAGCGGAAGGCTTCGTCTCGGTTTTCTTCGGTGCCGTGGCCTTCAAGGTACATCATGCCTGCTGCGTACTGGGCGCGGGGGATGCCGGCTTCGGCGGCTTCTTTCATGTAGAGGAAGCCGTTTTTCTCGTCTTTTTCTTCGAGGCACAGGAGCGCGAGGGACATGAGGCTTTCTTCGTGGCCCATGGCAATGGCTTTCTTATATAGAGAGACAGCTTTCTTTCTGTCTTTTTCTACGACAAAGCCCTGATCGTAATCGTAGGCAAGTTCAGCGAGTGCTTCGGGGATGCCGGCTTCGGCCGCTCTTTCGTACCAGCGGAAGGCTTTCTCCTGGTCTTCCTTGTCGTCGCTGTTTTCATAGACGGACGCGAGGAGCATGGCTGCTTCACCGTTGCCGTGTTTCCACGACTTTTTCAGCCATTCAGCTGCTTTCTTCGTGTCTTTTTCCTTTTTCCAGGAGTTCAGGAGCATCTCGCCCACTTTGTATTCACTGTACTGGTCATGGAATTCTGCCGCTTTCTTGAAGCAGAGCATGGCGCGTTCTTCGTTTCTTGGAACGGCGTACCCTTCTTCGTAGGCGGAGCCCAGATCGTAGAGCGCACGCCAGTATTCAGCGAGCGCTGCTTTCGTCAGCCACTTTATGCCTTCTTCGAAATTGACGATGAGAGCGCCCAGATAGAAACGCCCTGCTTCATCCATCGCAAGGACGTCGCCGGAAACGGCAGCCTTGAGGACACGCGGGAAGCATTCATTCACGATATCCCACATTTCCTGATCATCGGTCCCGTTCACGAGGGAAATGCCGCAGAGTGCGCTGCCTTCCTCGTAACCTTTCTGGAACCATTTGACCGCTTTCCTTTCGTCGGCTTCGACGTGGCCGTAGCCTTCGCGAAGACAGCAGCCGATGAGGTACATGGCTCTTGGCGCCCCCATCTTCGCTTCTTTCTGAAGTTCTACGACCGCTTCGTCGATTTTTCCCTGCATAAATAAAGACTCACCCTGTGACCGATTCATTGTCCCTCCATACAATCAGGCATTCAAATATTGCTGCATCAACAACTTCGCGTCAGGATCACCCTGCGCGTCACTTCTTCTGAAACATTCTTCAGCGGCACGGAGATTTCTCGTCCCGCCGATGCCGGTCTCATAGCAGAGGCCAAGGAAATTTTCAGCCCTTGGATAGCCCTGCGCCGCTGCTTCCTTGAAACGCCTGACGGCGCCGTCCCCGTCCTGGTCACGGAGTGCCAGCTCGCCGAGCTCGCAGATGGCTTCCGCCTGTCCCTGCTCAGCGGCTTCTTCAAGGAGCGTCCTTCCTTTTTCTTCGTCGACTTCTGTACCTGCCCCGTTCACATAGCAGTCGCCCAGAGAGGCGATGGCATCGATATCGCCGGTATCAGCAGCTTTCTCGATCCAACGGAAGCCTTCGCTGGCATCACTGTTCTTCGCAAGCCCCAGAAGGTGCATGCGTCCGATGGATCGCCCGGCAGGGACATTTCCCTTATCCCAGGCGGCCAGGTAGAGATCCATCGCTTTTTCGTAATTGATTTCTGTCCCGCGGCCGTAGAGGTAGCAGTCGCCGAGCTTGTACATGCAGCTCGGAGAGCCCTGCTCTGCGCCCTTCGTGAAGAATTCATACGCTTTGTCCATGTCCTGGGAAATGCCGTCGCCAAGGACGTACATCGTGCCCAGCGCATCCGACGCTTCCCCGTTTCCATGGTTCGAAGCGCGTTCAAAACAGGTCGCTGCCTTCTCCTTGTCCTCTTCGACGCCGATAGCGCCGTAGAAGCAGTCCCCGAGGCGCAGCTCCGCTTCGTGATACCCAAGCGCAGCCCCCTTCAGGAACCAGGTGAAAGCAAGCTTCGGATCATACCGCGAGAAACTTTCGTCCATCGCGATACGCCCTGCGTCCGCCATAGAAAGGCACAGCCCCTTCTCGGCTGAACGAACATACCAGTCATAGGCCTGATCCATATTGATCTTGCGTCCCAGGCCGCGTTCATAAAGAATCGCAATCTGGCGCATCGCAAAAGGATCGCCGGCCTTTGCCATCGGAAGAAGTTTCTTCATATGTTCTACATACTTCTCCGTCATTTCCTTCTTGTTTCCTTCTCCGTCCCGGTAGAGGATGAAGAATCCGGAGAGCACATCACCTGCTCTCCATCCGCTGTCCACCAGCTCCAGGAAACGGTCTCCATTCCAGCGTACTTCCACCGCATAGAAATAGAAGAGCCCGAGCAAGTACTGAGCCCTGCCATTTGCCGGGTCCTTCGCCAGCTCTTTCAAAAGCGAAAGACTCTCTGCAAACTCTCCTGCGAGGAACAACGATTCCGCGCGTTTCGTTTCATTATCCATAAAACACCTCATTTCAAGCCCGCTCCGCTCTTCCACGGATCGACACTTCTTCACCTTTATCATACATTGAATTTTGTCGAAAAACAATAATAAATATTATAATTTTTCTATATTATAGAAAATAGTCTGAAAAAATGGGGCTATTTTTACTGTTTTAGTTATATAGATATATGTAAAACTTTAGAGAAAAGAGACATACCATAGAAAAAAGTAACAATATGGTGGACGTAAGATTGACGCGAGCGAGGATTAAAAACCGGACAGCCTCGCGATGCGAGGGGAAAAGGATTTTAAAACCGAACAACCCGCCTGCGGCTGAGGGAGATGAAAACCTTTACAACCAAGCTGCGCGAGAGCAAAAAGGAAAACCTTCACAACCAGCCTGAAGGCTGTTGGAAATGAACCTCCTCAGTCGACTCCGTCGCCAGCTCCCCCTACGGGGCGAGCTCTGAAACCATTTCCCTGCTTCGCAAAGGAAAACATGCAAACCTCGCTGCGCTCGTAGTAATCAACCCTATCCGCCAGCCTTTTTAGAAACTGCACCTTTGAAAACCACAAAACCAGCCTAACGGCTGAGGAAATGCAACTCATCCGTCGGCTCCGCCGCCACCTTCCCTTCCAGGGCAAGGTCAAAGGCAATTCTTCCCTCCGTTGTGGGCAGCTCGCGATGTGAAATGAAAAAATCAATGGTTTTGTTTTGAACTTATATAGGCACCTTCCCCGTCTGGGAAGGCGAGTGTTAGCGGCGCTCGGAAAAATCAGGACTCAGGAATGCCGAGCAGCGCGAGGTTGTCTGGTTTTCCTTCAGCCCGGAGCTGGTTGTCTGGTTTTCTTTTCTTTTTCCATTTTTTCCCTCTCTTTTCATACTCCCCATTGCCAAAAAAGAGAATGTACGCCTTTTGGTGTACATCCTTTTTGGTTACTGTTTATTTCCCGCGTAGTTGCCTGGGAGGAAGTAGAGGGGATCGACGGCTGTGCCGTTGACTCTGACTTCGTAGTGGCAGTGCGGGCCGGTGCTGTTTCCGGTGCTGCCCATGATGGCGATGACGCTGCCCTGGTCGACGTGCTGGCCTACGGTGACGAGAATGCCGGAGTTATGGCCATATCTTGTGACGAGGCCGCCGGGGTGCTTGATTTCGACGAGGTTGCCGTAGCCGCCTACCCAGCCTGCCTGGGTGACGGTGCCGGATGCTGTAGCTTCGATTGGGAGGCCGTAGTCGCCTGCGATGTCGATGCCTTCATGGTAGGTAGAGCCTATGCCGCCTCCGGGGCTGGAACGGTAGCCAAAGTAGCTGGAGATCTCGCCTTTGACGGGCCAGATATCCGGTGTGGTGGCATTAGTATTGAGGAGCTGGACCTGCATGCCGTAGGTCTGGTTCATGAGTTCTTCTCTTAGGGTGATCATGGTCCTAATCTGGGAATCGAGACGGGAGTCAAGTTTCCTCATTTCACGGAGAAGGTCGCCCGGTGTGGCAACGGATGCGCTGCCATCGTCAGTTTCCTGTGCGGTCCCGGATGATTGATGGTCGGAGGCGGATACGTCTCTTGCCTTATCCGGTACGGTGGATGCACCGCCCTGGCCTCCCTGGCCGCCATTCTGCACGTTGGCGCCGGCACCGTTATTATTGGCTTTGATCATGTCCTGAAGCTGGCTGGAGATTTTTTCGATGGCTTTTGTCTTGTCATTCAGGGCTTCCATCTTTTCTTCTGCCATTTTCAACTGGTTTCTATAGAGTGTATTCTCCTGGCGGAGGGACGTCATAGAATACGCGGAATAACCGCCAATGCAGATGCTTGCCGCGAATACGACAGCCGCCGCAATGGCGCCGATTTTCAGTTTTTTGATTTCCTGCCCGGTGAAGCTGAATGAAACTTCGCCGGTTTCTTTATTTTCGGTTTTTTTCATGTTTGCCTGCTGTCTATTGAATGCGTCCTAAGTTTCCTGCCCCCACAGAAAACCGAACGTCCGGTCACTTCCTGATTTCCCGGCGCTTCCCTGCGCCGTCTCTTCCATTCCCCGGATAGCGGACATATGCCCGCGGTCTTTCTGTCTTTCTTAGTTCTTTTTTGCCATATCGATTTTGTGATCATGCGGTGCCGGCTGGCCTGGATTCTGTGCCGGCTGGTTGTAGTCGTCAGCTGGTTCTCTGAAGTCCTGCATGGTCTGCGAAGGAGCTGCTGTGTATTCGGTGTATCCGGACTCGGCGGCTGCTTCGGCTGCCTGCTGGGCCTGCTGTGCCATATCAGGCATCAGCGTATTCAGAGCGAGGTTGATGCTTTCTGCTTCTTCGGCGGAAAGTGCTTCGCGGCACTGGCCGTTCGTGACTTTCTTAGCGTAGATACGGGATGCATCGTGGCCTGCCAGAGAGGAAAGGATGAAGCCGTTGTTCTTCCCGTCAAGGATTGTCAGGGAGAAGGAAAGCTTGTCTCCTGTGTCATCGAAAGCGTCGTAGCGCACAAGGCCTGTCTTCTGGAAAGACTGGAGCTGCATATTCGCAAGGAGTTCTTGCTGGTGCAGCATGTTCTCGGAGGACGCGATCATTTCACGAAGCTCCCTCACTTCTGTGGAAAGCTTCACTTCGATCGAGCCGCCTTCAGCGCTCTTCATGAAATACATGTACTTGCGGTACAGGCGGTTTAGCTTGTTCCTCAGAAGGAAGAACTCGAGGACGAGCACAATCAGGAGGACTGCCAGCACGCCGGCGACCACATACATTACTATTGTCTGGTTTATCATTTACTACTCTTCTCCACTCGTATTTTCGGATTTTTGTTTGAGAATATTCGTTATCATAGCGAATTCATCATCATTTTTGAAGGAAATCATGATGGTTCCGCTGTGGGCTTTTCTGCCTTTCCCTGTCTTGATGGAAACATGGGTGCCCACAGAGAGCGTCAGCGATTCTTCGAGGCTCTTGAGGTAAGCAGAGACCTGCTCATCCTTCTTCGGCTTCACTTTTCCCGGTTTCGTTTCACTGGTGAGCTTTTCAACCTCGCGGGCGGACAGTCCGTCCTTCACGATGCGCCTTGCCAGGCTGATCTGCTCGGCAGGGGTTTTCAGCGAAAGGAGCGGCCTTGCCTGACCGGCTGTCAGTTTCCTTTCGGAAAGCATATCTTTCACTTCGTCTGGAAGGTCCATGAGACGCAGCGTATTGGCTACATGCGAACGGCTCTTGCCCACGCTTTCGGCGAGCTCTTCCTGCGTCAGCTCGTACGATTTCATGATTGTCTCATAGGCCGAGGCTTCTTCCACAGGATTCAGGTCCTCACGCTGGAGGTTTTCGATCAGTGCGGCTTCCGCCATCATCTTGTCGTCATACTGCGTAATGATTGCCGGGATGACAGAGAGCCCTGCCATCTTTGCCGCGCGGAAACGTCTTTCGCCGGCGACCAGCTCATACTCGAATTCGCCGTCCGTATCTTTGTAGCGGACCGTGACCGGCTGGATCAGACCCTTTTCTTTGATGGAATCAGCAAGACCCTTCAGAGCTTCATCGTCGAAATCACGGCGCGGCTGCCAGGGATTCGGATGGATTTTAGCAAGTTCGAGATCGATGACCTTGCCCTTCTCGTCCAGAGTTTCCCCCAGAAGAGAACCCAGTCCACGTCCCAGTTTCTGTCTCTTAGTCACGTCTTACTACCTCCCGGCTCAGTTTCTTATATGCCTCAGCCCCCTTGGACTTGGGCGCGTACGTCAGAATCGGTTCGCCGAAGCTCGGCGCCTCGGAAAGCTTTACGGTCCTCGGGATCACCGTCCTGAATACTTTGGATCCGAAATACTTCTTCACTTCCTCAGCCACCTGCAGCGACAGGTTCGTTCTTCCGTCGAACATCGTCAGAAGAATACCGAGGATATGAAGCGATGGATTCAGCTTCCTGGACACCACCTGCACCGTCTTTACCAGCTGGGAAAGACCTTCCAGCGCGTAGAACTCCGCCTGGATCGGGATGATGATGGAATCGGAAGCCACAAGGGCATTCAATGTCAGAAGACCCAGGGAAGGCGGGCAGTCGATCAGGATGTAATCGTAGGAATCCTTGATTGCGGCAAGCTTCTTTCTCAGAAGAAATTCCCTCTCAGGGAGCCCTGCGATCTCGATTTCCGCCCCGGCAAGATCGATAGAAGAAGGAAGCAGCCACAGCTTCTTCACCGCTGTCTTCACAGCGGCCTCCTTCGCATCCGCATCATCCAGCAGCACATCATAGAGATCCTTGCCGAACTTCACGTCCTTGCTGAGCCCGCTGGTGGAATTGCCCTGCGCGTCCTCGTCGATGAGAAGAGTCTTATGTCCTTTGTCGGCCAGTTCCGCCGCCAGATTCACAGCCGTCGTTGTTTTTCCGACCCCGCCCTTCTGGTTGATGATGCTGATGATCTTGCCCATATTTTCCTTCCTTTCACAGATAGTCGCTATTATTATACCATATTTCACTGTCAATATAAGAAATGTTTCACGTGAAACATTTTTGAAAAAATCCGTGAAACTTGCGATGGAATCACATCTTTCCCTATTTCCTGCAAAACATTCCAAAAAACTTTATCCGAATTTATACATAATTTTTGCTTTTCTAATGCATGTTAAATATTGACATTTTCATTCATCTTTGCTACGCTTTATAGAAATAATTCTATTCTTTAATTCATGGAGTCAAAATGGAACAAATTTATTTAGATACCGCAAGAATTCTGAAAGCTATTTCCGATCCGAAACGTCTCAAAATCGTAGACATGTTATCCTGCAAGGAACAGTGCGCCAACAAACTGCAGCAGGCATTCGCCATCACGCAGCCGACACTCTCCCACGATATGAAAGTCCTCGTCGAATCCGGACTCATCATCGACAGAAGAGACGGCAAGAACATTTTCTATTCCCTGAACCCCGCAGCCATGGAAGAACTCTGCGCCATCATGGGAGAAATCTGCCAGAAGAGAATGCACTGCATCTGTGAACACGGAAGACACGAAGAACAGGGCATGATGGAAAACCCGAAAGAAAAGAACGACGTGCGCGAAATCGCTGAATAAAACCACGGTATTCCGTAATAATTTTTTTATAATACGTATAAACGGATTATTTTAACTAGTAATCTTCTGATTATCCTTCAAAAGTGGTACTATATATAAGTAATGGCAAGCATTTTGCTGTATTTTGGTCGTAGAGGTGATAAACATGGCAGAAGTAACTGAAAAAAGCATCATTGTAAATGGTGTAGACAAATGTCTCGTATCCGAACTGAAACGTGTATACGGTTCCGTTGAATACCAGGGCGCAGAATACGTATTCCTCCATTTCCCGATCGTAGGCGACACCGTAAGAGAATACCGCCCGGACAGCTACACCACCGCTGTAGAACTCGGCGATGAAATTTGCGAAGGACAGACCTTCCACTATCACGTTACACTGACGTACGATGGACACGTCAGAGAAGTCGCTTATCTCGGACTCGACGATTTCGGCAACCCCGACACCGTTGATATCGAATAATCCTCAACAAAAAGAAGGATGTGTGCGAAAGTGCACATCCTTTTTGCGTGGGATGAATGAATTCCATTTCCGAAGAATACTCGCCTTCCCAGACGGGGAAGGTGCCCGAAGGGCGGATAGGGTTGATTACCACGAGCAAAGCGAGGTCGTATGGTTTTCCATAAGGCAAAGCCTTGGTTTAAGGGTGTTTGACCTTACCTCGTAGAGGAAGGTACGGCCGGAGGCCGGTAATGAAGTTAATTACCCACGGACGAAGTCCGGCTTTATGGTGTTTCTTCGAACGAAGTGAGGTTTAAGGGTGTTAACCTTGCTCCGAAAGGAGAAGGTGTCGCCGAAGGCGACGGATGAGATGTAGTTCCTCTCGCGCAGCGAGGTTTTACGGTTTTCCTCAAGGCCTCAGCCTTGGTTTAAGGGTGTCAGAGCTTGCCCCGTAGGGGGAGCTGGCGCGGATGCGCCTGAGGAGGTTCATTTCTGCGAGCGAAGCGAGGTTTTATGGTTTTCAGTTAATGCAAATATATAAACATGTTAGTTAATCCTCTAATCGAATACCCACGCAAAAAAGGCTGTGAAGAAATGATTGCACATTTCTTCACAGCCTTTTATTTATCATTTATTTTCTCAGACCATTTCTATTCCCCATCCACTCTCTTCAGCCTGAGTCCGGGAAGGATCAGGAGGACGCTCACGATGAGACCCGCGAAGAGGGAATCAATCGGAAGATGAAGAACGACGGCGAGGATGGCCGCCACAGTGCTCCCTGCCATGGAGAGCACCGCCCATCCCCTCTTCAAATGCCCAGGGAAGAAGACCGAAAGCGTCAGCGGAAGGAAAATGCCGCCGCCTCTAAGGCCCATGGAGAGGTAATTCCAGAAAAGGACCTGCGTTCCCCTGTTCATCGCCGCAATCACACAAGCCGCTGCCATGACAGAGAGGACAGAAATTTTTGTCAGACGGAGAAGCGCCTTGTCATCCTGGAGATGCAGGATCGGCATCAGGATATCCGTCACAAGCATCGTCCCGATTCCCAAAGACAGCCCGCCGATCGAGCTGATGAGAGACAGCACGATGCCGCCCATCGCAAGACCGCCGACCAAGAAGGACGCATGATTCGTAAAGTACGTAGGAAGCGTCAAAACAGGCACCACATTCGGATCAAAAGCGCTCATGTACATACCGACAGCCACAGACGGAAGCCCGACAGGAATGACAATCAGCGCCGCCGTGATGCAGCCGGCCGCGGCCGTAATCGGCGTATCTGCCGAGAAAATACACTGGATATACGTCTGCGTGCAAAGGACGCCGACAATCATCGAGAACAGATTCGACATCGACACCTCGAACCCGCGTCCGAAAAGATCCAGATGAGACGGAGGAATTGCCACGGACGAAGAATCCAGCACCTCATATGCTTCGAAACCGCAGACGAAAATGGAAAGCCAGATGACAGCCATCTTGAGGATGCCCCCGATGGCCGCACTCTTCATCCCGCCAAAAAACGTATACGCCGCGACAAGCGTCATCAGGATGATTGCCGCTGGAAGCTCGCCCACGCCGAAGATCGAGGAAATGATTTCCATCCCGGGCAGGCAGCTCGCCACCGCCGAAAGAAGAATCCCTATCGAAGAAATCACCGAAGACAGACGCTCCGCCCGCCTCCCGTAATGCATCCCCAGAAACTGCGGAATCGTAGAAAGCCCCGTCGAGCGCATTTTCTGTGCATAGAAAATCCCCATCAGGATGAAAGCAATCCCGCTTCCCAGAGTGAACCACCATGCCGAAAGCCCCACACTGTACGCCAGCTGCGCCGTACCCACCGTCGCACCGCCGCCGACCACCGTCCCGGCAATCCCGCCGGCCACCATGGGCACCCCGGCACTCCTTCCGCCGACACTGTATCCCTCAGCCGACCTGACCTTGCGCGACTGAAAAATTCCCACACCGATGACAAAAGCCACCGTCAAAAGCATCACGGCCATCAAAGGCCACGTCATATGCATGGTCATTCCCCCTTAAGAAAATAATTATTCCCATTATAGCAAAAAAAGAGACAGCATTTCTTGAGAAATCCGCAACGCCTAAGGAAAATGGAAATGAAGGAATGAGACAGGTATAATAAAACAAAAGAAAATGCAAAAAGAAAGGAACAACTATGATCAAAGCCGTCATTTTTGATATGGATGGAACCATCCTCGATACCATCACCGACATCACCACCGCCTCCAACAACGCCCTCGAAGCCATGGGCCTTCCCCACTACTTCACCAGAGACGAAGTCAAACTCTGCTTTGGAAGCGGCATCCACGACGACATCGCAAAAATCATCGCTCTTGCCAGAGGCTGCCAGGGTCAGGACCTCATCGACCTCTGCGAAACCATCCCCGCTTCCCGCTATGCCGTCACCGAAGAAGAAATCCAGAAATGCCGCGCCATCTTCTCCGACCTCTATCCAAGAAACCACAGAAAAACCAGCCCCTACGAAGGCATCCCCGAGCTCCTCAAAAAACTGAGAGAAAAAGGAATCAAAACAGCCGTAGCCTCCAACAAAGACGAAGCCCCTGTCAAAAAACTCACGGAAATGTACCTTAAAGGCCTTTTTGACGTCGTCAAAGGAAACAAACCGGATATCCACCGAAAACCCGCTCCAGACATGATCAATGCAATCCTGAGCGATCTTTCCCTCACACCCGAGGATGCCATCTACGTCGGAGACACAGAAGTGGACATAGAAACAGCCAGAAACTCCCACCTCCCCTGCCTCTCCGTCACCTGGGGCTTCCGCCCCGAAACCTTCCTCAGAGCCAGAGGAGGAAAACACTTCGTGAACCATCCCTTGGAAATACTGGATTTCGTGGAAAAAGAATAAAAAAAGGAACCCCGCAGCATAAGCGATGCTGCGGGGTATTTTGATTTGGGAGGATTTGGGAAGAAGGGCCGTAGGCCGGTCTTAACCTTGCCCTGGAAGGGAAGGTGTCTCATATACCAGTTGTCGGTAATGGTAATGCTATAAATGGCGCATAAATTAGTGTATGAGACGGATGAGTTGCATTTCCACGGACGAAGTCCGGTTGTGCGGTTTTGTGAGTAACGCTCACAACGAAAAAAGGACTCTCGATGAGCCCTTTTTTCGTATCTTCGTATCTTTTCTCTTTTATCAATTTCCAAATCTTACTTATGTTCAAAGATATCGACTCTTCTGTCGCCTTCGTTCTTGCCTGTGGAGCCTTCGGAGCCTTTGACCATTTCTACGAGTTTGGAAGCGTCAACGCCTTTGGAGACGGCATAGTCTCTGACAGCTTTGATGCGTCTGGATGCGAGGTTTTCGTTGTAGTCAGCGGAGCCTGTGGCATCGGTGCGGCCTACGAGTTTGAAGACGTGGCCTGTTTCCTTGGCTTCTTTGACGAATGCATCGAGGTTGATTTTCTGTGCCGGGATGATGTCGGAGGAGTCTTCATTGAAGAGGACGCTATTGAAATAGTAGTCGTTTTCCGGTGCTGCGACTGGTGTATCAGCCGGGACCTGGACGGTCGTTTCTGCGCCGGCATTGTTTGTAGTGGTGACTACGGCTGCCGGGGTTTCGGATTTCTGGACAGTGGAGACTGTGGATACTCTTTCTTCCTGGTTGGCTCTTGCATAAGCGGAGTCGTCGATCATGCCATTTGTTCCGGTGCCATATTCATTGGAGCCGCCGAAGCGGTAGGATACGCCTGCCATGAATCCTTTATAGGAGACGTTGTTGTCGTCATTTCCTTTGGTATTCAGGTAATGGTAGCCTGCGTTCAGGTCAAGGTCTTCATCGATAGCGAGGTCGACGCCTGCTTCCCACATGGTGGTCTGCTCGGTGCCGAGGGCGCCTTTGGCATAGACGTCAAGGCCGTCGGTCAGCGGATGACGGGCAATGAGGCCTAACTGGGCTACGTTGTTTGTACGGTCGGAAGAGCCGAATACGCGGTCCGGGAAGTCGGACATATGTATGCGGTTCCAGCCGCCGAAGGCTGCCACTTCCGGATTGATGGAGTAGAGAGCATTCAGTTCGTTCATATTTCCGCCGGTGTGGTCGGTGGAAAGGCCTGTGTACTGGTACTGAGCAGCCCATTTGTCATTGATGCCGTATGTCAGGCCGCCGGTGAAGTTCCATTCGCCGTCGGATTTATAGCCATTGGATTTCGCGGATACGTCCCACATGCCTACGTTGATTTCAGTCTGTCCCTTCTGGTACGTCGTCAGAGGAGATGCGTATGCTGCGCTGGAAACTGCTGCCAGTGCGATCATAGCCGCAATAATTTTCTTCATAAGTTTCACCTCTCGCAATCAATCATTTCAATAATTTCAAAGTTTCTATTCCTAGTATCTATTCCATTATACCATAATGAAAAGAAGCGGTTAAGGACGTGATTCTTCTTATCCTCCTTCCGCTTCTTTTTTATGGCCTGCCTTAATTTGTACCTGCGGTAAAATGGGCGTTTCTGCTTCCTTCTTATCAAGGAAATTAGAAATACGCTGCTATTTTATGCGTTTCTTTTATTACTTGTCAGAGGGGAGCATCATGTCCTGCATTTCCTCGATCATGCCGACGGAGCCGCTTTCGATCAGCTTCCTGAATTCTTCGAGCTGATCCTTGATTTCCTTCGACATTTCAGGGAACTTCGGCGCGATGTCCTTCAGTGCCTTGATGACGATCTGGGCGACGACGTAGCGAGTGTACCATTTCTGGTCAGCCGGGACGATGTACCATGGCGCCTCTTTCAGGGAGGTTTCGGAAATCATTTCGCTGTACAGTTCCTGGTAACGGTCCCAGTAGCGGCGTTCGTTGATATCTGCCATGGAAAATTTCCAGTTCTTCTGCTTGTTGAGGATTCGTTCGGCCAGGCGGTCGCGCTGTTCATCCTTCGATACGTGCAGGAAAATCTTGACGATTGGGAAGCCGTTTTCATTCAGGTACTTTTCCCAGTCGCGGATCTGACGGTAGCGTATATCCCAGATATCCTTGCTGATGAGGTTCTTCGGCATCTTGCCCTGCTCGATCAGATTATGGACGCGGGAAACGATGACGTCTTCATAGTGGGAACGGTTGAATACGCCGATATCCCCGCGGCGTGGAAGGGCTTTGTTAATGCGCCACATGTAATCGTGGTCCTTTTCCTCTTCGGTCGGCTGCTTGAAGGAAACGACGTGGACCCCGTTCGGATCGAGATGAGAGAATACGTGCTTGATTGTGCTGTCCTTGCCGGCAGCGTCCATCGCCTGCAGGACGATGATGAGCCCGTAAGTGCTCTGCGCGAAAAGCTTCGCCTGCAACAGGCTGATTTCATCAAGTGCCTGCGGGAATGCATAGTTCTTCACGGCACTCTTGTCCACATCCTGATCGCAGTACGTGGCGAACTTCTTAAGGTTGATCGTATCGCCTTCTTTGACGCGGTATCTATCGATGTCAATTTTTATTTTCGCATCCTTGTAGTCTTTTACGTCTTTGATTTCTTTGACATCATTTACTTCGGTCTTTCCTTTTGTCTCGTTCTCCATGACAGGTTTCCCCTTTACATTTTATTTTGTTGTTTTAGTTTTCCTTGTTTTCCTTCGATGCCTTCTCGGAAAGCGTCGTCTGGATTTCTGCCAGTTCCTTCACGTCCACCTGGGCGATGAGCTTCTTGAACGTTTCCAGCTGCTTCTGTACTTCCGGATCCAGCTTCGGGAACTGCGGATCGATTTTCTTCAGCGCCTGCAGCGTGATGAGGGCGACGATGTAGCGGGTGTACCACTTCTGGTCTGCCGGTATGATGAACCATGGCGAAATGTCTTTCGACGTCTTCGAAATCATTTCCTCATAAAGCTCCTGATAGCGGTCCCAGTACTGCCTTTCATTGATATCCGACATCGAGAATTTCCAGTTTTTCTGCTGGTTCACGATACGGTCGATCAGGCGCTTCTGCTGCTCTTCCTTCGACACATGGAGGAAAATCTTGATCATCATGAACCCGTTCTGACGAAGGTACTTCTCCCAGTTATTGATCTGCTCGTAGCGTTCTTCCCAGATATTCTTATTCACCAGATTCTGTGGCAGCTGGCCCTGATGGACCAGGTCATGGATGCGCGTCACGATGACATCCTCATACTGCGAACGGTTGAAAATCCCGATATCCCCGCGTTCCGGCAGCGCCTTATTGATACGCCACATGTAATCGTGGTCTTTTTCCTCCGTAGTCGGCTGCTTGAAGGAAACCACCTTCACACCGCCAGGATTCAAACTTGCAAAGACATGATTGATCGTACCGTCCTTGCCGGCCGCATCCATCGCCTGGAGCACGACCACGAGCCCGTACGTATTCTGCGCGTACAATTTCTCCTGCAGATCCTTGAGCTTTTCGATCACCTGCGGGAAATACAGATTCTTCACCTGAGACTTGTCTATAGAAACATCGCACTTCGTGCTGTATTTCTTCAGATTGACCTTTTCGCCTTCCTTGACCATGTAACGGGTAACGTCTACCTTGCCGTCCTTGATTTCATCAGCCAAAGGAAATCCCCCCTTTCGGAATTCATTCCAACAAATGCATATATATATTATAATTCATAACATAGAAAGAGTTAATAGAATCTAAACGAATTATAACAAATTAGAATAAGACAATTGTTTTCCATACCTTTCGGTAAACCTTGTGCCAAATGCGGAAAGTCATAATCCGGGAAATTTATAGTATAATGGAAGAAAGAAATCATCGAAGGAGGGCATCATGGAAGAAAACCATAAAGACAAAGGCAAACGATATAAAGTCATGGCCGGCATCGACCAGGTCTTCTCCGACTCCTTCACCAGCAAGAAAATTTTCGGAAATGACGGCTTCCAGTTCTTCCTCTTCCAGAAACGGTGGAAGAACATCGTCGGCGACATGCTCGCCAAGGAATCCTACATCAAAAGCTGGAAAGACGACACCCTGGTCATCGCCGTCACGAACTCCGTCTTCCTCCAGCACCTCTTCATGATGAAAGGCGACCTTTTGAAACGCCTCTCCGAAGACGAATTCGGGAAACGATTCAAAGACATCCGCTTCATCGCAGGCCCCAGGCAGAAAAAGGAAAAAGCCTACTCGACTTTGGATCCCGTCAACCATAAAATCGAAGAAGAGCAGAAAATGTACAGCCAGGACCTCAACGAAGGCGAGGAAAAATGGATTGAAAACTGGGTCGAAGGCCACGTCGGAAACGACAAACTGAAGCAGCCCTTCCAGGACCTCATGACAGAAGTCCTCAAAATCAGGAAAGGCGAAGCCGCCGCCGGCTACAAACCCTGCGCCTGGTGCGGAGCTCTCTTCGACCAGAAGGACAAGAACCAGAAACTCTGCCCCAACTGTCAGAGAATCTTCGACAGGAATATCAAACACAGAGCCGTCCTCCTCCTCAAGAAATACCCCCACTACACCTTCCAGCAAGTCCGCTCCATCATCGGCTGCGGCTACAGCGAATACGAAGAAGCCAGAGATATCCTCATCCACAGATACAAAGAAAACATATTCCAGAAACACAGCGGAGCCGAAGAAAAAAGAAAACTCCTCGCCCTCCTCATCCACAAACCCATCAACGAAATCTCAGAACAGGAAGCAGAAAACATCCTCCAGCACATGCCTGAGAAAAAATGGGACTGAAAAAAGAAAATCAAGGAGCTATGACAAAATGTACAATCATCTCGTCACAGCTCCTTTTTTTATTGGGATATTTCATTAACGGATTATCTAACAAATGTATTTATTGGTTCTGTCTGAAAACCTCAAAACCTCGCTTTGCTCGAGAACTAGGCTTATAGGACATTTCGTGTTGTTTTTATAGTCGATGAGCCCCGCGTTTATCGG
>ERZ791741.285-NODE-285-length-46798-cov-5.028646_pt1 | contig 46798 bp, 38 predicted proteins | sample MGYA00510040_ERZ791741 | MGnify/ENA primary metagenome ERZ791741 (study PRJEB30046, sample SAMN00791960) | human gut metagenome | study: EMG produced TPA metagenomics assembly of the A metagenome-wide association study of gut microbiota in type 2... | reverse complement strand
GAATTATCGGAGCTGTATGCGGTGAAAGTCGCACGTACAGTTCTTAATGGGGAAAGCGGCAGCAATGCCGCCGACCTACATAACATAGTAAATCCATACAGTATATATATTTTGATATGACAAAAGATTTGAAAATATCCCCTTCTTTGCTTTCAGCCGATTTCGGTAACTTGAAAGCCGACCTGGAAAAAATCAACCGCAGTGAGGCCGACTGGCTGCACATTGACATCATGGACGGTGTATTCGTACCCAATATCTCTTTCGGTTTTCCGGTACTGAAATACGTGGCCGAACTGTGTGAGAAACCGCTGGATGTACACCTGATGATCGTACAGCCGGAGAAATTCATCCGTGAGGTAAAAGACCTGGGCAGCATGATGATGAACGTGCATTACGAGGCTTGTCCGCACTTGCACCGGGTGGTGCAGCAGATCAAGGATGCGGGCATGCAGGCGGGTGTGACCCTGAATCCGGCTACTCCGGTATCGCTGCTTGCCGATATCATCTCCGACGTGGACATGGTACTGCTCATGAGTGTCAATCCGGGTTTCGGCGGACAGAAGTTTATTCCGCATACCCTGAACAAGGTGCGTGAATTGCGTGAACTGATCGCACGTACCGGCTCACAGGCCCTGATTGAAGTCGACGGAGGTGTCAACCTGCAGACCGGAGCGCAACTGGTTGAGACCGGTGCCGATGTGCTGGTGGCAGGAAATGCCGTATTCAAGGCTCCTGACATGGTAGACATGATCCGTCAGATGAAGAATCTGAAATAACCGGTGGGATGTTCTCCCGCCTGACATCATATCCTGTTTTCCGTCTTACCGTAGCAGGGGCGGCGGGAATCGTTGTCACGGACAGACTGATGGTCCGGCAAGAATGCCTGTGCATGCTTGCCGGGCTTTTTGTTTGTGTGCTGGCGGCGGCCTTTGTCGTGTATTTTTTCTCTTCGTACCGCTATCGTGCGGTTTTCGGCATGCTCGTTACCCTGGCGGTGGGACTGGCAGGGGGAGTGTCCGTCCTCCTGCACCGCGGAGAAATCCGGTACGACTGGGATGCGGGGGAGAGAATCTATATCGGGCAGTTGGATGAGGCGCCCCGTATCCGGTTGAAGACCCGGCAGGCCCTGGTCAGGGTAGAAGCCGGGAGGGGCTCGCTGACGGGAGAGTGGAAAGCGGTGGACCGGAAGATCCTGCTTTCCTGGATGAGTGATTCGCTTCAGCCTTCTCTGAGGTGTGGCGACCGGATGCTGTTCCGTACCGTGGTGGAGGCGTCGGGGGCTGATTCCTCACGGATGGGATTTGATTATGGCCGTTACCTGGAACGGCAGGGGGTGAGCGGAACGGCCATTGTTTTTTCGGGCAACTGGAAGAAACTGGCCGGAGAGCCGCGGCTTACCTTGCGGCAGTGGGCCTTGCGGTTGCGCGAACAGGTGGTGGATACCTACCGTTCGTGGAACCTGGAAGGGGATGTACTTGCCGTAGTCTCGGCGCTGACCGTGGGCGACAAGAGTGAGCTGAGCCGTGAGTTGCGTACCACCTACAGCGTGGCAGGGGCCAGTCACGTACTGGCTTTGTCCGGTCTCCACGTCGGAGTATTGGTCCTGCTGCTGTCGGTCCTGCTCCATCCGTTGCGCTGGCTGCCGGGAGGAAAGAAGCTGCTGCTGTTTACGGTAGTTGCCTTTCTGTGGGGCTTTGCCTTCCTGTCGGGACTGAGTGCTTCGGTGGTGCGTGCCGTGACGATGTATACCCTTTACGTGCTTTTTACCTCCGTATCCGGCGGCCGCTATTCGGGCGCCTGCTCCTGGAGCCTTTCCGCTTTCCTGATGTTGGCATATCATCCGTTTTATTTATTCGATGTCGGCTTCCAGTTGTCGTTTGCGGCCGTATTTGCCATTCTCTTCTTTTATCCGCTGCTCCGCGACCTGTGGCAGCCCCGTCATCGCATGGTCCGTTGGGCCTGGCAGGTCACGGCACTTTCTGTCTCGGCACAGATCGGCACCCTGCCTTTGGTAGCCCATTATTTTGGCACTTTTCCTACCTATTTTATTATAAGCAACCTGATGGTTACGCCACTGGCTGCCGCCATTCTCTGTTTCGCATTGCTGTCCCTGCTGCTTTTGCCCGTGCCGGTATTATGCAGTTGGAGTGTAGCCGCCCTTTCTGCCGTCACCCGGTGGATGAGCGGAGGAATGCAGGTGATACAGAGTCTTTCGGGTGACCGCCCCGCAGCATGTTATCTTTCTGAAGTTCAGGCCTGGCTGCTTGCATTGTGTGTCTGCGGCTTTGCGGCTTACCTGTATTACCGCCGGCCGGCCCGTTGTCTGATACTGACCCTCGGAACCGCAACCTGTCTGTTGGCTTCGGTGGTATATGAATCCTTTTCTCCTCCGCCCCGGGAAATCTGCATGAGCCGCAGCCAGGTTTACCTGCAGACTCCTTTTACCTCCCGCCTGCTTTCGTCACCTTCGGGTATCTACCGGGTAGGGGAAAGGTGCATCGTGAGGGTATCCGACGGACGCTGGAAAAGCCGTCAGTCGCCCTTGCCCCTGAAAGTCGACTGCCTGTATCTCTGCCGGGGCTTCCAGGGAGGGCTGGACCACTGGCTGCGGGTGTTTCAGTTTCATACCGTAGTAGCCGACAAATCGTTGAGCCATAAACAGAAAGCATGGATACGGAAAGCCTGTGAGGAACGGGGGCTGACCTATATTGATGTATCCGAAAAAGGATATTACGGTATTCCGTTATGATATAAAATTAAAATTTCGTACATTTGCCGCTTAATCAACACTATCAGATATACATATATGCTATCAAAAGTAATACTTCAGGCCAATATTGACAAAGTCGCTAAATATTTCGAACGTGCGGACAAAATTGTGATTGTGACCCATGTCTCTCCCGACGGAGATGCACTCGGCTCTTCGCTGGGACTGATGCATTTCCTGGAAACTCAGGAAAAGACCGTGAACGTCATTGTACCGAATGCATTTCCTGATTTCCTTCGCTGGATGCCGGGAGCCAAGGACATCATCCGTTACGACAAGTATGCGGAATTTGCCGACAAGCTCATCGGTGAGGCCGATGTGATCTGCTGTCTGGACTTTAATGCCTTGTCGCGCATCGATGCCATGGCCCGCGTGGTGGGAGAGGCCCCGGGACGCAGGGTACTTATCGACCATCACCTGCATCCGGAAGATTTCTGCCGGGTAACGATTTCTCATCCGGAAATTTCGTCGACTTCCGAACTGGTTTTCCGTCTCATCTGCCGGATGGGATATTTCGAAGACATCACACGCGAGGGTGCCGAATGTATTTATACCGGTATGATGACCGATACGGGAGGATTTACCTATAATTCCAACAGCCGTGAAATCTACTTCATCATCAGTGAACTGCTCTCGAAGGGCATTGATAAGGATGAAATCTACCGCAAGGTGTTCAATACGTACTCCGAAGGACGTCTCCGGCTGATGGGATACGTACTGTACGACAAGATGGAAGTCTTCCCGCAGTTCCGTGCGGCACTGATCTGGCTGACAAAGGAAGAGCAGGGACGCTTCCAGTACGTGAAAGGAGATACGGAAGGCTTTGTCAACATTCCGTTGCAGATGAAAGGCATCTGTTTCTCCGTTTTCCTGCGTGAGGATACCGAAAAGAACATGATCAAGGTTTCCCTCCGTTCGGTAGGAGCATTCCCCTGCAACCAGGTTGCTTCGGAGTTCTTCAACGGTGGAGGACATCTGAATGCCTCGGGAGGTGAGTTTTACGGAACAATGGAAGAAGCCATCGAACGCTTCAAGCAGGCGTTGGTGAAGTACGAGCCTCTTTTGCAGAAAAACTGAAAAAACAGACCGGGCGGATTGACGCGGGCAGGGAAGACATGACACACTTCGGTGTGTGGTTACACGGACCGTTATGCATGAGGAGAAAGCAGGCGATCTTTTTCAAAAAGGCCGCCAGCTTTCCGGAAAAAGGCCGCGGCCTTTTCTCCAGCGGATAACGATGCGTGAACGATTGTCTGCTTGTCGGTTTCCCGTTGTCTTGTATGGTTTTTCACCGTACATGCAATTTTAATATAAAATTGTATACTGTTTTTTTTATTTATCTTTTTCGTTGGTGTTAATAAAGGAAGTTTTATTACTTTTGTTGCTATAATATAAGGTGAAGAATGAAAAAAATAAAATTTTTAGTGGTAGTTATCGGAGTTTTGTCGTGCGTCTTGCAAAGTTGTAACAACGGCAAAACCTATGCGGAAATGAAAGAAGACGAGGCAGATGCAATCAATGCCTGGATTTTGAGTCACGACTATAAGGTAATCAGTGAGAAGGATTTCTATGCTCAGGATACCATCACACATGAGAACGAATATGTGCTTTTCGAGGAAAGCGGCGTATACATGAACATCATGTGCAAGGGACCTGAAGGCGAGGACGGTGAGGAAGGCGAAATCCTTCAGGACGGTTCGTATGAAATCTTGTCACGTTTTGTAGAAGTGGCCGTACAGTCGCGCGACGACCTGGGCTTCCTGGCGGGTGATACCCTGTTGCTGAACATGCAGCTGACAGGTTCTTCTACCATCGAGCTGTTTCCCGAAGAATATAAGCTGACCATCAGCGGGACTTCGTATTCCGCCTCATTTACAAAAGCCCATTCGAACAGTATGTCACAGACATATGGAACCACGTCGGTTCCGTCGGGCTGGCTGGTTCCGTTCAAGTACATCAAACCCGGACGTACACAGTCTTCGGCCAAGGTGGCTCGCGTGCGCCTGATTGTTCCTCACGGACAAGGCACCAGCACTGCCAGTCAGCGGGTGTACCCCTGTTTTTATGAAATCACTTATAATTTAGGTAAATAAATATGACATTAATTAAATCTATTTCTGGAATCCGAGGTACTATCGGAGGTAAGGCGGGGGAAGGTTTGAATCCGCTGGACATCGTGAAATTCACATCGGCTTACGCAACGCTGATTCGTCGTACAACCACGGTTACGACCAACAAGATTGTAGTAGGACGTGACGCCCGCATTTCGGGTGAAATGGTAAAGAATGTGGTATGCGGTACTTTGATGGGAATGGGATTCGATGTGGTAAACATCGGTCTGGCTTCTACTCCGACAACCGAACTGGCAGTGACCATGGAAGGTGCATGCGGAGGTATCATTCTTACTGCAAGTCATAACCCAAGACAGTGGAATGCACTGAAACTGTTGAACGAACACGGAGAGTTCCTGAATGCGCAGGAAGGCAATGAAGTACTTCGCATTGCGGCTGCCGAGGAATTTGAGTTCGCTGACATCGAACATATCGGAAAATACAGAGAAGACAATACTTATAACCAGAAGCACATCGACAGTGTACTGGCATTGAAGCTGGTTGACGTGGAAGCTATCCGCAAGGCCAACTTCCGTGTGGCTATCGACTGTGTGAACTCGGTGGGCGGTATCGTGCTGCCGCAGTTGCTGGAGCAGCTGGGCGTACAGCATGTGGAAAAACTGTACTGTGAGCCGACTGGCGACTTCCAGCACAATCCGGAACCGCTGGAAAAGAACCTGGGAGACATCATGAACCTGATGAAGGGCGGCAAGGCAGATGTAGCCTTCGTAGTTGACCCTGACGTAGACCGTCTGGCCATGATTTGTGAAGACGGTACCATGTACGGAGAAGAATATACGCTGGTAACTGTAGCCGACTACGTATTGAAGCACACTCCGGGAAATACGGTATCCAACCTGAGTTCTACCCGTGCACTGCGCGACGTAACCCGTAAGTACGGTATGGAATACAATGCTTCAGCCGTAGGTGAAGTCAACGTAGTAACCAAGATGAAGGAAACTCATGCGGTAATCGGTGGAGAAGGAAACGGTGGAGTCATCTATCCGGAATCTCACTACGGACGTGACGCACTGGTAGGTATCGCTTTGTTCCTGAGTCACCTGGCTCATGAAGGCAAGAAGGTAAGCGAGCTGCGTGCTTCGTATCCGGCATACTGCATTGCCAAGAACCGTATCGACCTGACACCGGAAACGGATGTGGATGCTATCCTGGCAAAAGTGAAGGAACTGTACAAGAACGAGGAAATCAATGACATCGACGGTGTGAAGATTGACTTTGCCGACAAGTGGGTACACCTGCGCAAGAGCAACACCGAACCGATTATCCGTGTATACTCGGAAGCATCTACCATGGAAGCTGCCGACGAACTGGGTAAGCAGATCATGGACATCGTGTACAGCCTGGCTAAATAAGATTGAGGTAAGCTGATTACCGATACTGGAAGCCCGCCATTTATCCTGCGATGAATGGCGGGCTTATTGTATTATTTCGTTTTTATTTTATTCCACCCACAGCATGTCACTCATGATTCCGTCGGAGATAAAGACTCCTTTCTCTGTCAGCTTCAGGACTCCATCCTTGATCTCAAGCATTTTCTGCCGGATATGAGGTGCCGCCATGCGCAGGCAGTACGCATACAGTTCGTGCCCGAATTCCTTTTCCAGCCGGCTGAGCGGCATTCCCCAGCAGGTACGGATGGTAGTAATGACAAAATCGTTGTAACGGGTATACAGGTCGAGCTCTTCGCCTTCGGTGTCAGGAATTCCCCGTTCAATTCCCTCCATGTACTTTTCCAGTGAGGCTACGTTCCATTGCCGCGACAGACCGTTGTAGGAATGTGCCGAAGGTCCGCATCCCAGGTAATGGATGCCTGTCCAGTAACTGGAGTTATGGCGCGAATGCTTTCCCGGCAGGCAGAAATTGGAAATCTCATAGTGTTCGTATCCCGCTGCTTTCAGGCGCTCAATCAGCAGGGTAAAGAAACTGACACTCAGGTCCTCGTCGGCTTCTTCCACCCGGTGCTCTTCCCGCAGTTGCCACAGGCGGGTACCCTCTTCGTAAATCAGGTGATAGGCCGAAATGTGTTCGGGACGCATGGCCAGTGCCTCCTGCAGGTCGTTTTCCCAGGCTGCCAGTGTCTCTCCGGGCAAACCGTACATCAGGTCGATGCTGATGTTCTGGAAGCCCGCTTCCCGGCAACGGTAGAAAGCCTCTTTGGCCTGACGGGCCGTATGCCGGCGGCAGAGCAGACGGAGGGTTTCTTCCTGAAAGGTCTGTATGCCCATGCTGAGACGGTTGAACGGAAGCGAGCGCAGGCTGCTGACATACTCCGGCGTCAGGTCGTCGGGGTTGGCTTCCAGGGTGATTTCAGCATCCTTGCTGACCGGATAAAGGCGGTACAGCGTGTCGAAAATCTGGCCGAAATCCTTTTCTTCCAGTTGTGAAGGCGTTCCGCCTCCCAGGTATACCGTAGCGATTTCCTCCTGCGGAAGATAATCCCTGCGCAGTTCCAGTTCCTTGCAGAGGGCGCGTACATACGCCTCTTTTTTCTCACTTTGCGTAGTCGAAAAGAAATCACAGTAAATGCATCTGCGCTTGCAGAATGGAATATGAATGTAAATGCCGGCCATGGAGCGAATATTCTGTTTTTGTTTCCTGCAAAGGTAGGAAAAAATCGCAGAATTTATCGGCTGTCAGGCTGTATATTAACTCCTCCGGTTGCCGCTTTCTGCCTAAAAACATAGTTTAGTAACACGAATGTAAGTGTTGCATTTCTGAACATTAATTTCTAATTTGCGCACACTTAAAAATCAAGAGATATGAAAAGCATATCCTTTCGTTTACTAATTAAATCTTGAAATACCATGAAAGTATATCAGACCAACGAAATTAAGAATATTGCCCTTCTTGGCAATGATGGATCAGGTAAGACCACCCTCACAGAAGCGCTGCTCTATGAGAGTGGTATTATAAAACGTCGCGGCAGAATTACTGCCAAGAATACGGTAAGCGATTATTTTCCGGTAGAGCAGGAGTATGGTTACTCTGTATTCTCTACCGTATTTCATGTGGAGTGGAATGGTAAGAAACTGAATATTATCGACTGTCCGGGTAGTGATGACTTTGTGGGAGCGGCCATGACAGCACTGAATGTAACGGATACGGCTATTTTGCTGCTGAACGGTCAGTACGGTCCGGAAGTGGGTACACAGAATCATTTCCGTTATACGGAGAAACTGGGTAAACCGGTGATTTTCCTGGTAAACCAGCTTGACAGTGAAAAGTGTGACTTCGACCACGTTCTCGAACAGTTGAAAGAAAATTACGGTTCTAAAGTTGTTCCGGTTCAGTATCCGCTGGCTACAGGACCCGACTTTAATTCGTTGATCGATGTACTTTTGATGAAAAAATATACTTGGGGTCCGGAAGGCGGTGCTCCTACTATCGAAGACATTCCGGCCGAAGAAATGGAAAAGGCACAGGAATGGCACAAGACACTGGTGGAAGCTGCAGCCGAACACGACGAGACCCTGATGGAAAAATTCTTTGAATCGGAATCGCTGACAGAAGACGAAATGCGTGAAGGTATCCGCAAGGGACTGGCCGCACGCGGTATGTTCCCGGTATTCTGCGTATGTGCAGGCAAGGACATGGGTGTACGCCGTCTGATGGAATTCCTCGGCAACGTGGTTCCGTTTGTAGACGAAATGCCTGTGGTACATAATACACGCGGGGTACCTGTAGAACCGAAGTGTGATGCGCCTACTTCATTGTATTTCTTCAAGACTGCGGTTGAGCCTCATATCGGTGATGTGCAGTACTTCAAGGTAATGAGTGGTGTGGTTCACGAAGGTGACGACCTGAACAATGCCGACCGTGGTTCGAAGGAACGTATGGCTCAGCTTTATGTGTGTGCCGGTGCCAACCGTGAAAAGGTGGATGAACTCCGTGCCGGTGATATCGGTTGTACAGTGAAACTGAAAGACGTGAAGACAGGCAATACCCTGAACGGCAAGGACTGTGAAAACCGTTTCAACTTCATTAAATATCCGAATCCGAAATATACCCGTGCCATCCGTCCGGTAAATGAAGCCGATACAGAAAAGATGATGGCTATCCTGAACCGTATGCGTGAGGAAGATCCGACCTGGGTAATTGAACAGTCTAAGGAATTGAAGCAGATTCTGGTTCACGGTCAGGGTGAGTTCCACTTGCGTACTCTGAAATGGCGTATCGAGAACAACGAAAAACTGCAGATTCAGTTCTATGAACCGAAGATTCCGTATCGTGAAACCATTACCAAGGCTGCACGTGCCGACTATCGTCATAAGAAGCAGTCGGGTGGTGCCGGACAGTTCGGTGAGGTACACCTGATTGTAGAACCGTATTACGAAGGCATGCCGGCTCCTGATACATATAAGTTCAATGGTCAGGAATACAAGATGAACGTGAAGGGTACGGAAGTCATCGACCTGGAATGGGGCGGTAAACTGGTATTCGTAAACAGTGTGGTAGGTGGTGCCATCGACGCACGTTTCATGCCGGCTATCCTGAAGGGTATCATGAGCCGTATGGAACAGGGTCCGCTGACCGGTTCGTATGCCCGTGACGTACGTGTGATTGTATACGACGGAAAGATGCACCCGGTTGACTCCAATGAAATCTCATTCATGCTGGCAGGCCGCAACGCTTTCAGTGAAGCCTTCAAGAATGCCGGTCCGAAGATTCTGGAACCGATTTATGACGTGGAAGTCTTTGTACCAAGTGAAAAACTGGGTGATGTAATGAGTGACATGCAGGGACGCCGCGGTATGATTATGGGTATGAGCAGTGAGAAAGGTTATGAAAAACTGGCTGCCAAGGTACCTTTGAAAGAAATGTCCAACTACTCTACGGCGTTGAGCTCACTGACAGGTGGACGTGCTTCCTTCATCATGAAGTTCGCCAGCTATGAACTGGTTCCGACAGATGTACAGAACAAGCTGATGAAGGAATTTGAAGAACAGGAAAAAGAAGAGTTATAACTCTAGTTGTTGTTTTTATAGGTTGAAAGGGTCGTACCGTCGGTGCGGCCTTTTTAATTGGCTGAAAACCGGCAGAAATGTATTTTATTATACGATTAATGTACGGAAATAGCTGGTTTTTATGCGGAGCATAATTATTTTTGCATTGTTAATGTTGTAATTAATTAATCTTTTAAATAATCGTAGAACATGAAAAAACAAGTATTGTCTCTCGCTTTTGCCTGCCTGGCATTGGGTGGTTTCGCACAGAATGTGGTTAAGAACGGAACTTTCGACACTCCGTTGAATGAGGAAATCAATAAGACGGTTCCTGCTTCAGCAGACTGGTTCGTGCTTGAAAAAGCCAACGGTGGTACAGTCATTACAGCAGCTACCGACGACGATGCTCACGGCAATGTGGTTCAGATTGAGAATACCAACAACAACTCTTGGTATAAGGCTTATCTGGGACAGCGCCTGGAAGGTCTGGAAAAAGGAGTTTATGCGGTTTCTTTCGAAGCAAAGGCAGTGAGCGGTGACGCTGAAGTGCGTTTCTTCATCTGTGATGCCAAGAGCAACAAGGTCTTCATCATGCGTGAGAAGTTCGACCTGAGCAACGAGGCTACCAAGAAGCAGTCGGCTGCTGCATATAGCCGCAAACTGAAAGGCAACAAGTGGAATAAGGTGACTGCCAACTTCGACTTCGCAAGAGTGGTGGATGCGTTTGCCAGTGCACAGGGAGTAGAAGCAAAGGGTGGAAAAATCACTGAATCGGCTGCTACTGAAGATACTTACAAGAACCTGATCCTGGTAATCCAGTTGCAGAACAAGGATTCAAAAGCTTTGATCGACAACGTATCAGTAGTAAAGAAATAAGGAATCTGGGTTAAAAATGAAATCCCTCTCTGCCTGCCGTTCCGGGCTGTGGCAGAGAGGGATTTTTATGGGAATCAAGGATGTTCCGGCAGCGACATCAGGTATTCGATACTTGGATTTTGCTTGATGATGATTCCTTCCGGATCAATCAGGAACAGGGCCGGAATTTGTTCTACCTTCGAGTCTGGGTATTCTCTGAGGAGCAGGTTGCCGGCTATTTAAGATAAGAAAACTTATGAATAGCACAGGCGGAAGAATAGTTGAAATTTGTCCAGGTTTTTATTTTTTTATTACTTTTGTCTCATGGCAATTTTCCACTTTCATAATAAAAACAGGAAGTTATCCAAAGAGAGGTTTGAAGAGGTGTATAAGACTTATTACTCTCGTTTATATTATTATTGCTTTCAGTTTATTGCAGATGAAGAAGTCTCAAAAGACCTGGTCAACGATGTCTTTGAGAAAGTCTGGCTACAGCGTGATGAACTTAAAGCTGATACTCTGTCTTCATATCTTTATACTCTTATCCGAAACAGATGTATTGATTATATGCGCCATAGAAAAATAGAACAGCAATTTGCTGAAATCTATGATTGGATAACAGAGGATTCTCCGGATGATTTAAATCTGTATGAATATCGGATGTCCTGTATAGAGAAAATCATTGATGATTTAAAGGAGCCGACGAAAGGAATCTTCATGAAATGTTATTTTGGTCATAAGAAATACACGGAGGTTGCTCAAGAATATCAAATCAGCAGCAGCGGGGTAAAGAAGCATATAATGAGAGTATTGCGTCTGATTCGGAATGAGTTTGAAAATAATCGGGAAGATTTGTCCTGAGTCAGGTTCATAACACATTAAATATCGATTGGTATGTTGAAAATAGATTCAGAAAATAGACTGGACCATGTGTTGGAAGCACTTGAGAATCCTTCTGCCTTTACTTCGGAAGAACTCAAACAACTGTTTTCGGATGAAGAATGTCTGAATAACGCACGTGCTATATTGGCTGCCAGGGAAGCTTTGGCCCGGCGGCATGTTCCGGCTCCCGATGTGAATGAAGAGTGGAAAGCTTTTGCAAATCGTCACAGAAAAAAATCGGTAATTCCATTGGTTGCCAGTCTTACTGCTGTAGCTTGTGTAGTGCTGGCTTTTATTATAAATAGTTTTGGAATACAGCATGAAGAGTTAACCGTGTTTGAAGCAGTCACAGCCTCACAGACCGTCAGACAAGAAACGGTAAACGGGATTACGTCAATATATGTTCCCAGGGGAATGCAGAAGCAGTTTAAACTCCCTGATGGTACGTTAGTTACGTTGAATGCAGATAGTAAACTTATATATGACAGTGCACAGTTTGTCCGTTGTGAGCGTATGGTAACACTGAAAGGAGAAGGACTGTTTGATGTGGCCAAAGATACTGTACATCCATTTACGGTGCGTTCCGAACGATTGAATGTCAGAGTGTTGGGCACAACATTCAATATGAGAAACTACACTACTGAAGCAGAGAAGATTACCTTGCTTTCCGGCTCCCTGCAGGTCTTTTCTTTGCATCAGACAGACAGTCTGCTTATCAGTCCAGGAGAGCAGATACAACTTACCGGCAAGGATAAGTTATGTATGAAGAAAACTTCACATATCGGTGATTTTGTTGTCTGGACCGGGGGAGTTTTTTATTTCGACAATCAGCCGCTAGTAGAAGTGCTGTGTGAATTGGGGAGATGGTATAATGTAAACATAATTTTCCGAAATAAGGATAGCATGAACAGCCGTTTGCATTTTAAGGCACTGCGGAACGAGTCACTTTCTTCAATTATTGAATTGTTGAATTATATCAGTAAAACTCCGATTATACTGGAAAATAATGCAGTGATTGTTGGAAAATAATGTAAAAAAGAGTACCCGTTTTGAGTGTCATTCGTATTTATAATAAATACTTATTAAAAATGACCTTATGAAATCAAAATTGGTACAAGTTCTCTGTTTTTTTCTGTGTGGAACACAGATTCTTTTGGCGCAAACGGTAGAAACCATGAGTGTGGTATTACAGCAGGCCGGTTTGGCAGATGCTTTGAAAAGTATCGAAGCTAAAAGTGGAATTCATATTTTATTTGACTATAGGGATATCGAATCCTATCAGGTGACCTGTAAATTGGATAGTTGTTCATTTGAGCGGGCCATGGCAGTTCTACTTTTAGATAAACCTTTGATTTATAGAAAGGTACGTGAAAATACGTACGTGATTCGGAAAACTGAGGCTAAAAAAGGAACGAAAGTAGTGGAATGTAGTCTGTCGGGTATTGTAACGGATTCTTTATATCAGCCAGTAGAAGCAGCAGTCGTCAGTGTCTTGAAGCAAGAAGATGGATTTCCTATGAGTCAGACCATTACTTCGGCACAAGGACGCTTCAGTCTTAAAGCTGCAGGAAAAGTACAGTTGTATGTCAGTTGCTTGGGGTATAATCCTTATTTAAGCGAACCCTTTAACCTTGAAAAAGATACTGCCGTACGTATTCATCTTCAGTCTGCCAATATTCTGTTAGATAACGTCCTCATAATAGGTGAAAAGCAGCATCCTTCCGTGCGTGTGATAAACGGCAACACTGTCTTCTTCCCAAAAAACAGTGGAATACTGGCTGGAGGTACAGCCTTGGATATTCTTAGGAAGACCCCCGGTGTGCTTGTTGACGGAAACGATAAAGTCAGTATTGGAGGTCGTAGTGGGGTTCTGATAATTCTTGATGGAAAGCCTACCTATATGCAGCAGGAAGAGGTGATTGCCTTGCTTCGGTCCATGTCATCCGCTTCGGTAAAGTCAGTTGAGATTATCAATAATCCTTCTGCACAATACGATGCTGCAGGTTCCGGCGGAATTATCAATATTCATACTCAGAAATATCATACCGAAGGGTATTCTTTTTCCATGAACAATGGACTGTCTTACTGGAACAATATCCGTCAGAATACCGAAATGGCATTTGGTTATAACCGGAACCGTTTCAGTCTGATGGGAAATTACCGTCATCAATTGGGATATTACGATCTGGATTATGGAATGCGTCGGATTCAGTCAGGAAAAGAATATTATAGCCCGACGGCTGATACGGATAAAAGAAAGACTTTTTCCGGGAATTTGGACGTGGAATATAAATTCAATGAGCGGAACCTAATTGGCGGTCAGTTGACTGTAAATACGCTTTTTGGTCCTGGGCAGACTGTGACTACTACGGAAATCAGAGATGCCGTACATCATGAACTGGAACAAGTTCTTTATGCCCGGAATGACTATTATGAGCAACGGGCGAATCGTTATGGAGCCGGTCTTTATTATGTGTCCACTCCGAAAGAAGGAGTAAAATATACTATAGATGCCAATTATGCATGGTTTGACGGTGGTTCGGGTAATTTACAACCCAATACTTATGTAACACCGGAGGGGAAGGTTCTGAATGATTATCTTTATCGTTCCCAAAATAGAAGAAACATTCATATCTATGCCTTGGCTTATCAGCAGCAGCATAAATGGGGGAGTGGAGAGTTGAAAGCAGGAGTAAAATATTCGGATGTGAGTGCAGACAATGGTTATCGCTTTTTCGAGATTACGGATTACGGTGAAGTGATGGATGCTACCCAATCCAATGATTTCGTGTATAAAGAGCGAATTCTGGCTGCTTATTTACTGTATGAGTGTCCACTAGGTCCTCGTTTTCGTATGGAATTGGGACTGCGGGGAGAGCAGACCTGGTCGGAAGGACAGTTGTATGCGGTAAATGGTTTGGACAGCAAATTCAATCGTCACAGTTATTTTAACTGTTTTCCTTCTGTTAGTTTGAATTATCAGATAAAGGATGATCAATCGCTGTCTATCGGTTATGGCAGCCGCATTGACCGTCCTGCATATCAGGATCTGAATCCTTTTGAATATTTGCTGGATGAACTGTCGTACTGGAAAGGAAATCCTTTCCTGATGCCTCAGAAGACGCATCGCTTGACAGTGACATACAGTCATAAAAGTACTTCGCTCACAGCTGCATATACTTATATGAAGGATTATAAAGCGCAGATAACCGATACCTTGTCGACTGATAAGGTAATTATGACTCCCCAAAATATTGGTACAGAACAGCAGTTGTCACTTGCATGTAACCAAAGCCTTACTCCCTTCCCCTGGTGGGAAATGAACTTGAATCTGGTCGGGTATTATACGTATAAAGATATTGCTTTGGATACATACCGTACTTTCAGAAAAGGTTCGGTAGCCGGTATTTTTACTTTGATGAACACTTTCCGTCTTCCTTGGAATTTACAACTGGAACTGAACGGTTCATATGCGACTAGACGACAGGGGGGAGCTAACGAAATCATGCACTCCAGCGGTTATGTTGACTTGGCTGCCGGAAGATCATTCTTTAAAAAACGTTTGTCTGTAAACCTATCTCTAACCGATCTGTTCTGGACAAATAACTGGGATAACGATGCCGCTTTTGAAGGTTTCCGTCTGTGGAATTGGGGAAAGGGAGAATCAAGACAGATAAAGGTAAATATAACCTATCGTTTTGGAAAAGAAAAAAAACGGTCACATCAGCAGGATTTCAAGGAACTGGATAGACTGTAGTGTGTGCTCGGAGCAGGCTGTCTTAAGTATTGAAAAAATGGCTTCCGCCATGACTGCCAGATGGTTGGCTGTCGTAGCGGAAGTTTGTGAAAAAGAATATGGGAAAGCCGAAACCGTCAGAAAGCTACCTGTCTCAGCACTGAATACATCATCGGCTTCAGTTCGACGGTTTCTGTTGTCTGTGTGTCTGTATTGAACAGTCGGGTAACCAGCTTACCGTCTATCATCTCAATACGCTGGTTGGGAAGATACTTGTACTGCTTCAGTTTCTTTTCAGGATAGAAATACCGGTCATGGAAGTGCTCTGCGTATACTCTGCCTTTTTCTTCTGCAGCCTCATGGTGCAAGGCATAGATAACGGCTCCATAGGCAAAGTAATGGAATCCGTTCCGGTCCTGTATCACTCTTGGGGCAGTCACCAGCTTCAGGTCAATCTGCTCTGTACAACCGCCTTTGCAGGAGAACACCAGGTAATCACCCTCAGTCGCATATTCCTTGGAAGCCTTTATCTCCTTGGCCCAGACCGGTTTTCTCAATTTGATTCTCTGGTCCGTCTCACAATAGACTGACAGGCGGATACTGTCGGACAATGGGTAGCCGGTCTGCATTTCTATCTTTACCTTACCGCCCCGATGCTCCGTTTCCAGTGCACAAGGCAACAACAGATTGCATACTAGATTGTCCTCACTGTCCGTCATCCATGCCTTCTGAATGAAGTAAGGCGTAATTCTCAGCGAATTAGGTACACAGCAGACAGCCACATCCTGATGGACAGGCGAGTACTTGTACCTTGTCTGCTTTCTGTCGGCTTCCGGATGTCCGTTTCGCGTACCTCTCATCTCATACGAATTATCCGTCTTCAGGTAAGCGATGCCGCTTCCGTCCTTTAACCGCATTCCCAAGGCTGCATTGTAGAAAATGGTTTCCATGCGCTCAGCCGCAGCTACCTCTCCCTTCTTTTGCAGCAGCACCGAATAACTGTCGAGGAGTTCGTGGAGCGAGCAGAATTCATATCCGGTATCGTAGGGATGGGCACACCGTTCCCCGATCCATTCATCGCCGATGGCCCCACCCGTGGCTGTGGTGCTAGCAGCTATCCTCTCCAGGTACAGATTCAGAGCATTGATGACCTTTTCATCCGTAGTGGTCTGTGCCGCTACGATAAGAGGACGCAGGTGTTCATACGTATGTACTCCATGACACTTGAGTTTGTATTCCTTATCCAGAATGTTTTCCAGTTGGGCATCAGATTCGGAAGAAAAATGGCTGGAATAATCCAGGTAGAGGAAAAGCGCATAATCCAGGTACTTCCGGTCGCCCGTAAGCTGATACATACGGTCCAGCACGTCTGTAAACGTCAGTCCGTGAGCCACCCCTCCGTTGTATTCGTTACCGGCATCAAACGGAGCAGAACCGTAGATCGGCCATTTTTCCATGACATTGTCTACCGCCCGGCAAATCGCTTTCCATACTTCCTGCTTGCCGGTAGCCTCGTAATAAGCCAGCAGTCCCCTCAGCAAGGTGGTCTTCGACCACAGTTCTCCGTTTTCTTTGTCGAAACGATATCGTAAAGAAGGGGTATAAATCCCCAGGTAGCCGTCTTCATCCTGGGTAGCGAGGATTTCCCTGACATATTCGTCTACGCGTTTCATCGCTTCCGCATCGTTCAGCATGATGGCATTCCGGATGTACGCGTCCCTCCAGTTCGACTGCGTTTCCGAGTTCCACCATTTGTATTGCTCTTCTCCTTCCGCATCTCCCTCCTTGTGGTTTCCCAAATCCTTCGCCTTGCTGCCGGCAGAAAGCCTTCCGCTGCCATAGATAGGGTCATTGATCAACTCCGGAATCAGTTCCGGCAAGTGAGTCAGTACCCCCTTCATGTCCATTTGCATTTGTTCCTTAAGCCATCCGAGGGGTTTGATGCTTCCGAAATGAAACGGCTTGAAGCATACCGCTACCGGATTCTCTACCATTTTATATTGTAATGTCCCGCCTTCCATAAGTTCTTTGAAATTGATGCTGTTGTCTTTTCTGATACCGTTGTAAGTTATTTCTCCTGCATAAATGTGCGATGCGGTGAGCCCATCGGCCTCGATGATAAGTTTACGGCCGTTACCGAGGCTGACGGAAGCACGCTTCACCTGCGGAGCTCCCAGTACGAAAACCCCATTGGCCGGATTCACGGGATAGAATCCCAGGGTAGAGAAAATGTACCATGCCGACATCTGCCCGCAGTCGTCATTGCCGATGATTCCATCCGGCCGGTCTCCGTAGAAGCGGTTGACAATCTGATTGACATAGAAATCCGTCTTCCAGGGCTTGTCCGAAAACTTGTATAAGTAAGCCACATGATGACAGGGCTCGTTGCCGTGCGCATACAGTCCGATCATCCCTTCCTGTCCCAGGTACTTGTCCGGGTTCTCTGTCTCCGTAGCGAAAAAGTAATCCAGCTGTCTGGTAAACTGCGCTTTACCTCCGATCAGTTTCGTGATTCCCTCTACATCCTGTTGTGCCGGCGTCCAGAAATACTGCCAGGCATTGGCCTCTGTATAATCTCCCGGATTGTTCATCGGAGACGTGGTCTTGAACGGATTGAAATCGGTTCTCCATTTCCCTTTCGAATCCTTTCCCCTGAAGAGCTGGGAGTCACTGTCGAACAGATTTTCATAAAAACGGGCTCTTTGATAGAATTCTTCGCTGACCTCCTTCTTCTGGAGTTTCTCAGCCATGAAGGCCACGCACCAGTCGTCGTATCCGTTTTCGAGGCCTTGGAAACTGACTCATCCTTTACGAGGTCGAACGGATAATATCCGTATTTCCGGTAGGTATCCCAGTCGGAGTGAATGTGCGGGGTAGTCGAAGTCTCCTGAATCGCCGCAAAGGCCTCTTCGGGATTAAAGCCGCTGAATCCATTCTGATAGGCCGATACAATCATCGGAATCGCATGATTGCCGATCATGCAGTAGTTGTCTTTTCCCCATGCCGTCCAGATGGGCAGGAAGCCCGCCTTTTGATGATGGACAATCATCGAGCGGACAATGGGGTCGATTACCTCCGGTGCGATGAACTGCAACAAAGGGAATGCAGCCCTGTAGATATCCCAGTTGGAGAGGGTCGAGAAGTAGGCCTTGTGCTCCGCGCAACTTACCTGGTCGTCCACTCCGCGGTACCTTCCGTCTACGTCTGCGATGTTGGACGGTTGCAGGAGCAGGTGATACATACAGTTGTAGAATATTCTCTTGCGTCGTTCGTCGGTCTCAATCTGTATCTTGTCAAGGTAACGGCTCCACTGGTCCGATGCTTGCTTGCGGACAGCCTCGAAGTCCCAGTGCGGAAGTTCCTGCTGCAGGTTCTTTTCCGCACCTTTCATTCCGGTGGTCGAGAGAGCCACTTTCACCTTCAACTGCGGATGCTTTGATTTCAGTTTGAACTGTGCGACGTACCTCGGTGCATTTTCCTTGGCCTGTAAAGGCAACTGTTCCATGCTCGAGAAAGGAGTATCAAATTTGATGACAAAGAAATACTTCCGTTCCACCCAGTTTTTCGTATGGCAATAGCCGGTAATCGTATGCTTGTCTTTAATCTGAATATCGGAATGAAGGACAAGGCTGTCGGTCAGAAACCGGATGCCGTGCTGGAAGTCCAGCAGCAGACTGGCATTGTCCGTCGGGAAAGTGTACTGATGAAAGGCCACCCGGTGCGTGCAGGTCAGTTCGGCCTTTACTCCGTCTGCCTTTTCCACACTGTAATATCCGGCCGATGCCTTTTCCGTATGTTTCTTCAGGATGCCCTTCTTCTCATTGTCGGCAAAGGGAAGCAGCAGTACATCCCCCAGTTCCCCGATACCGGTACCGCTCAAATGTGTCTGGGAGAATCCGAGCAGGGTAGAGTCGGCATACTGATACCCGCTGGTATAATCCCAGCTGGTGCTGTTACAGTCGGGTCCCGGTTGCACTATACCAAAAGGCAGGGAAGGCCCCGGAAAGGTATGCCCCGTCCCCTGAGTGCCGATAAAAGGGTCTACGTACTTGACATTCTGTCCCGAAACCGTACCCAGCAGACCCCACATACACAGTAAAAGATGGATTTTCTTTTTCATAGTCATAATTTTTATACTTTTGTACAAAAGTAGCGTATATATTGAGCATTAAATTGCCCGTAATTCTCGTAATATTGTCGGATATTTCCATTCACTTCAAAAACTATGAAAAGAAAAGTAGCCTATGAATATGTAAGTTTTCAGGAGCAGACTTCCTTCCGGTGTGCTTCGTATCAGGTTCCGGTAACCGATGTCATGCCGCTGCACCAGCATCCGGAATGGGAGATTACGCTGATACAGGAAGGAAGCGGGACGGTGGTCACGGGAGATGCCTTGGATACTTTCGCTCCGGGAACGGTGACCATCGTGCCTCCCATGGTGCCGCACTGCTGGGTGTTTGCACCCGTCAACAGGGACGGAAGCAACCTGACAGCGAACACTACCCTTCATTTTGAAAACTCACTGCTGGAGAAACTGGCCGGTTTCAAGGAATTGGAAAGAGCCTGTAATGCCCTGCGTCATATGACTGCAGCCATTACCTGGAACGGGGACATTGCTGCAGACATCGGTGAACAGATACTCTCTGTCAGCGGGCAGCAGGGTGCTGAGCGGCTGTTCTCATTCGCGAAAATTATTGAGTCCTGTGTCTCTAAGACGGATGAGGCCCATGTGGCGGTCAGGCAGCTTGCGGCAGATGCCACAGAGGAGGAAGACCGGATACGCAAGGTCATCAAATACATCACGGAGAACTACATGCACAGAATTACCCTGGAGGAAGTGGCCGACATGGCCTGCATGAGCAAGACCCGTTTTTGTGTCTATTTTCGTCAGTGCTTCCGCCAGACCTTTTTTACTTTCCTGAACCAGTACCGGATTGAGATGGCCATCTCCCGATTGCAGGAAAGCCGGTCGTCGGTGGCTGATGTCTGTTTTGAAGTGGGCTTCAATGATGTGCCGCATTTTATCCGGACTTTCAAGAAATATAAAGGATGTGCCCCCAAAGCCTATCTGGCGAAAATAAAATCAGCCAACCGGCCTTAGCGGCCAGTTGGCTGATGAAACCGGTATACCGACCGGTACGGTTATGCCGGATGAAAGCTCATCTCCGTCATTTTATTCCCATCCCGGATTCTGGGGAAGCAGTCCCGGATTGCGCTGCAGTTCTCCCGAAGGAATAGGATACAGATACATTTTATCGTTCCAGGTACGGCTCTTTCCTTCCTGGTACGACAGGTCATCGTTCGTATAATTGCCATACACGATGGTCGGTTTCCAACTGCCGTCGCTACCCTGTACGTATTTACCGATATACGTCTGTACATTATTGACCAGTTTTCCGGCCTTCCATCTCTTCAGGTCATCAAAGCGGAATCCCTCACCGGCAAGCTCAATGCGCCGTTCGCGCCGTATCTCCTGAAGCAGCGGAGACAGGTTATATCCCCATTGTGGCCATTTGGCATCCTCGAAGCCCACCTGTAATGTCAGATGAGGCATTCCTACGCGGTCTCTCAGTTTATTCACTGTATTGTTCAGGTCCTCCTGCTTGATGGTTCCCAGTTCCGCCTTAGCCTCTGCATTGATCAGCAAGGTCTCCGCATAACGGTAAGCGATGCCGTCGAACGTACTCTTCGATTCAATATCCTGTGAAGGATCCGGATTAAAATACTTTCTTACCCAATATCCGGTAGGACAATCCTTGCTCACATAAGTCTTTTCATTCAGGTAGGTATTTTTCCCGTCGGCAGTCACCGTATACGGATGTGCTTCGGTCAGGATCAGCTGCTTGAAGCGCGGGTCACGGTCCTTGGCCTCTTCCGCCATGCTTTTATTCTGCTCGTGCGCCTTGCTGGTTGCCGAAGCCGGTTTGCCATCCGTGTAAAGAAAACAGTCTGCAAAATCCTTGGACCATCCGCTTTTCGCATTCCGGAGCCATCTGGTGGCATTATGATAGCGCAGGTTAGGTTCAAAGTCAATATACAGGACAGCCTCCTTGAGCTTGCTCTTGTCTTCCATGATAAAGAGGTTATAATAATCCTCCTCAGGCTTTCCGGTAGAATAAATCTCGTAATTACCCTTGGTGATCAGTTCGTCCGTGATGCTCGCCGCCATTTTCAGCAATGCATCGGCCTCACCCGCATATCCCAGTTCCGTATGATATTTGTAATACGTTCCCTCGTTGAGGCATACTCGCCCCAACAGATGCTTGGCAATGTCGGCATTCAACCGGTTCGGAGCTTCCTTGCCCTTTTCCGGAAGATTCTCTATCGCAAACTTCAAGTCTTCTATGATTTTCTGCGCCACCTGGTTTCTGGGCATTTTTTTGCCGAAGAGTTCTCCACTGTCTACGTCGAGATCCTTGTCGAGCCAGGGCACATCACCGAAAGTCTTTATCTTGTTGAAATATTCCAGTGCACGGAAGAACCTTACCTCAGCCACATATTGGTTGATTTCCTTCTCACTGCCCGTAGCCGACTGATAATGAGTCATGAAATAATTGATGTTGCGTATGTTTCTCCAATTATTCTTCGACCACTCTCCATCCTCAGCCGGAACAGTATACTGTCCCCACAAAAAACTGTTGGGCTTGAACGGAATCTGGTTGTCGCTGTTCTCATCTCCCAGATTGGTAACCCCGTCCGGCAATATGCCATAAAAAGCATTTGCATACGTTTCCAGGTCCTTGACAGTATTCCAGAAAGTCTTATCGTTCAGATCTTGAGGTCCTCTGTCCAGAAAACCATCATTGCACCCTGTCAATGACAGTGCAGCCGATAAAAAGAAAATATATTTAAGTTTCATGTGTAATCAGTTTAAACAGTTAAAAAACAACATTAATACCTACAGAGAATGATTTCTGCTGAGGATAATCATAAGGATTATTCAACTCAGGATCAAATCCTTCCGGAGTATGCTTAAGCGTAAGGATATTTTCGCCCGTGAAATAAATTCTGCACTTCTGAATACCCCAGTTCTGCGTCAGCTTGACCGGAAGGGTATATCCGAAGGACAAAGATTTGAGGCGAAGGTAAGCCGCGTTCAGCAAATATAAGGTCTGTGCCTGATTGATGGCCGTATTACCGTTGAAGCGTGCCACCGGCAACCAGGCTCCTCTGTTGTTCTCTGTCCAGTAATCATTGGCAGCAGCCATCGGAACCTGCCATTCGCTGCCATATTGCCAGGTGAACGATCCCGGCAGCCGCAGGTCGCGTTTGCCGACTCCCTGGAAGAAAATACCCAGATCGAACCCTTTCCAGTCGGCCGATACATTGAAGCCATATCTGAACCGGGCATTTTCATTACCGATGATTTTCTTGTCTCCAGAATCGTCTACGGTATTCTTTCCATAGTCTACCACGCCGTCGTGATTGAGGTCAATGAACTGGATGTCTCCCGGTTTTTTGTCGATAGCACCATCCAGCTTCGACTGGTCTGGAGCCTGTGCGATTTCGTCAGCACTCTGGAACAGTCTGGATTCATATCCCCAGATTTCACCTAAGATCATGCCTTCGTAATATTGGGCCGACAGAGATTTGGAAGGATTATCGTATTGGGTAATCTCCGCACGCGAGTCGGACAGGTTGAATCCTACACTGTAATGCAACCCATTCGCAAGCTGGTCGTTCCAGGTAAGGGCAAGTTCCCAACCCCTGGTAACCAGATTGGCCGCATTTTCTTCCGGCTCTGCAATACCCAGAATATTAGGCAACAGTTTGCCGGCACTCAGCATACCGGTAGTGGCACGCTGGTAATAGTCGAATGTTCCCTTCAGGCGGCTGTCCAGTATGGCAAAGTCAAGTCCCAGGTCCCACTGAGTAACCTTTTCCCACGTAACGATCGGATTGACCAGCTTACCGGGCTGCACAAACTGTTCCCTTTTACCACCCAGCAGATAGTTCATTGTTCCCGAACCGTAGTTGGAGATATAAGAGTACCATCCATTGTCGAGCGCCTGATTGGCAAGACTACCGTAAGACGCTCTTATCTTGAGTTCGTCGAAGAATCCGTTGGTAGGATTCTTTATCCACGATTCTTCAGAGAGTTTCCATCCCAAGGAGAAAGAAGGACTGAAGACAGAACGGTTGTTCTTCGGAAATTTCGATGATAAGTCGTAACGTCCGTTTACTTCCAGGAGATACTTGTCGGCAAAAGCATAATTGACACGGAAAAATCCACTGCGTGTCGCCCAACTGTCATCTGCATTTGAAACGTACTTTTCTCCTGTGGCATTGCTCATTGAAGGCAAGTTGTTTGAGATGAGCTCCTCACGGCTGGCCGAGAAAAACCGGGTGTGCTTGGTTTCCTGGTTGAATCCCAGCATCACCTTGAAATAATGCTTGCCCAGCGTCTTTTCGTAATCACCGAACAGGTTGAATGCATTGTAAGTATCATTGTTCTGTCCCTCGTATACCGAGTTGGGATTGGTCCATTGGAAAGTCTGCAGGAATTTGCCGTCTGCTCCATACTCATCGAAAGAGCGGACATGATTCTTGTTGTGTTCAGAGTAATAATTGAAGGTATAATCCATATTGATGGTAAGTCCGTCAAAAGGCTTCAGCTTGACAGCCAGGGTATTCCAGAAGTCATCCTTTACCGTTCTTCGGCTACCCCCTTCTTCCAGTACAGCCGCGAAATTGGTATAATTTCCCTGTCCCGACCAGTGTCCGTCAGGATGTTTCACCGGCATAAGGGGCTGCGTATCGCTTCCAATCCACATGGCTCCATGAGCATTGTCCTGAGTGATTCCGTCCAGTTCCGTCCTGATGAAGCTCGATTTCACCGATACGTTCAACCAGTCCTTGATGTCATAGCTGATGGTATTCATGACATTGAACTTGCGGAATCCCTCATTGCCGTATCTCAACAGTGAGCCCTGGTCGGTATATCCCACAGAAGTATAGTAGGTTGCCTTTTCTCCACCGCCATTAATGTTGACATTGTATTTCTGCAGCGGATAATTCTTTTTGTACATTTCCTTCATCCAGTCGGTGTTTCCCACATACGCATACTTTCCGGCCTGACAGTTCTGATACTGCCAGCTGTCGGGGTCGGTAGCGATGAAGACCGGAGAGTTGTTTACCGGATCATTGAAGTAGGCTTCGATGTGCTCCATTTCCTCCTGGCTGAAAATGTTCTTTCCCTTGGTGTTCATGCCCGCGGTATTCATCCAGGTAGCATATTGCATGGAGTTCATGTAGCTGGGGCGTGTGGTAGGACTGTTGAATGAGACCGATGCATCCAGTGAGATCTGTGTAGGCATGTTCTTCTTACCGCCTTTGGTGGTGATCAGGATAACTCCGTATGCGGCTCTTGCTCCGTATATGGATGCCGAAGCAGCATCTTTCAGTACGGATACACTGGCCACATCTTGTGGGTTAATCAGGTTGGGGTCCATTTCCACTCCGTCTACCAGTACCAGCGGAGACCCTCCGTTGATAGAGGTCGCCCCTCTGACATTGAAGCTCGATCCTTTTCCGGGCTGCGAACTGGTGGTGACATTCAAGTTCGGTATCGTTCCCTGCAAGCCCTGTCCCAGGTTGACAATCGGTCTGTCTGCCAGCACCTTGTCGTCTACTGCAGAAACCGCTCCTGTAAGGTTCTCCTTCTTTACCGTAGCATAACCTACAACCACTACCTCTTTTAAGGTTTTCGTATCCTCTTTCATGGTGATACGGATCGGCTCTCCTTTCCACACTACTTCCTGAGTGGAATAGCCTACAAAGGAAATCTGGATGATTGCGCCCTTTTCCACATTGGGCAGTTCAAATTCGCCATCCATTCCGGTAATGGTTCCGTTGTTGGTTCCTTTCACTACTACAGATGCACCGATAATCGTTTCTCCGAGTGCATCTTTTACAATACCTTTACATGAGCTGCTTTGTTGCATCACTCCGGTCTTGCCGAAACCGATTCCGGTTGCAGCGGCGACTGTACCCGAAACCATGCCACCCAGTAGGAGCAGGGTACCAGCCTTTTTTGAGATGTTTATCATAGATGTGAACAATAAGTTAAGAACGCTAATGACAAACGTCTGTCAGTTTCGTACAATAACGTTCAATTAATAAATAGTTTGTTTTTTGTGTGTTTATCTCGGCGTAAAAGTATGAAAAAAATAATCAATAGTTAATATTTTTATTATAACTACTGTTGAATTAAATATTTTTAAGTTTATTGATTGCTTCTATTGAAATATAATGAAATGTATTCTTATATATAACTGTTTTCTGCTTAACTGGGGCTTGGTTTTTAAAAGTCATGTCTTTTTGTGTGGGTGTAAATGGCTGCTGACTAACGGTTTGTGTGACTGTCTTTGGGTGAGAGACCGGAATTTTTGGAAGAGGTTCCGCTATCTGTGCTTTTAGGAAGAATACTTTCCGGAATGTAGTGATTTGTGACGGGTTTTTATTTCGCTTATGTCTGATATTAAGAAACTTACCTTATGTATTTAGGTAAATAAATGCAATTGGATATGCAACTGATGTTTCAGTGCCCGCAGGGGATACATGCGGTGCATGCGTTCCTGAAAAATGAAAAACCCGCCGGTCGAGGGTGGGTCCGCGCGAAAAGACCCGCTCCCTCTTCCGGTGGGCTTGAATGACCGATTTACCTCATCTTCCTGTGGCCTGCAGGTATTCCCGTTTCTTGAGTTCGTAGTTGGTAAAAGCCTCTACGTATTTATCCCGGCTCTGCTGGTACAATGTCTGTGCATCGAGCAGTTCACTCATCGTGGATGTTCCTGCCGAATAGTAGTCGGAACTCAGTCTCAGGTTTTCGGCCGACTGTTCGATGGACAGGTGTGCGACCTCTATCTGTTTGTAGGCATCGTTGAGTCCGTTCCAGGCATTCTGCATGCCGATGGCAAGCAACTCTTTGTTGTCTTCCAGCTGGTTCTCGGCGATTCTCACCTGAAGCTTTTGTTTCTTGATGGAATGACTTCCTCCCCACCATCCCGACAGAGGAACCGTCAGGGTGGCGAAGCCGACTCCGAACGCCTGGTCTTGTCCCATCAGGAAATTGTCGTATACGAATCCTCCGCCTATTGCAATCGTCGGCAGGTTTTTACCGATGGACATTTTGTATTGCAGGCGGCTGGCCTGGACATTCTGTTGCAGCATTTGGTATTCGTGGGTCCTTCCGATGGCTTCCTCGTGATTGCACAATAGGATATCGGGCCGTTCGGGTAGCTCCTCACTGATTACGAAGGCCACATCCAGGCTGTCCGAAGGCAGTCCGGTGTATTGTCCGAGCAGTTTTTTGGATACCGACAATGCGTTTTCTACCTGTATCCTGGCACTGTATGTCTCATTCTGTTTCATCTGCACCTGCAACAGGTCGTTCCGGGTGACAAGACCCGCTTTTTCGGCACTTTTTACATCCTCATAAATCCTTTTCAGCTGGTTCTCGACAACCGATAATGTCTTTATCTTTTCTTTGAGCGTCACAATCTGCCAGAAATATTTCTCCGTGGTAAGGATGACCTCATCGTGGGTCATCGCCTTTTGTATCTGCTTTACTTCTACTCCCACTTTCGCCAGTCTGTTGCCGTTTACAATTTGTCCGCCGGTGAACAGAGGCAATGCGGCCGACACGCCTCCTATCATTCCGTCTTTGAGCATGGCCATCCTTGCTTCCGGAGACAACTGCATGTCTACCAGAGGTTCATAGGCAATGAATCCGCTTCCGGCCGCAGAAATATTAGGGAAATATTTGGTAAAGGCTTCCTTTTTGTCCTGTTCGGCCATCTTCAGTTCATTTTCTGCATTCTTGATGCGGACGTTGTTTCTCAAAGCCGATTCGATACATTCGTCGAGGGTAAATGTCTGATGCTGTCCCATAGACGGCAGTCCGCATGCAAACATCATTGACAGGAACAAGATCCTGTTTCTGTAATTATTTTTGTGTATCATACTGTTGCAACATTATACTTTATACTTTAAATACTGGTGTCCTATTCTGTAAGGACAGGAAGAAAACGGCTACATTTTCTCCAGAGCCTCCATCCGGGCACGTTTCCGGGTGCTGCCGCGGAACATGAGCATATAGGCTACCGGGAGCACTGTCAGGAGGAAGATCATGGTAATGAGCGTGCCGTAGCAGATTACCGTTCCCATCGGCATCCACAATCCGCTTTTTCCGATAATCATCGGAATTACTCCCATGGAGGCAGCCGCAGAAGTCAGGAAAATCGGACGCATACGCCGGCGGGCAGAGTGATAGATGGCATCCCGCACGCACAGTTTTTCGGTACTCCGCAATTCTTCTGCATAGTCTATCATAATGATTCCGTTGCGGACGATGATTCCCATCAGACTGATGATACCCAGTGTACACGTCATACCGAAGTCCACTCCCTGTATCAGCACTCCGACAGCAGTACCGAACAGACAGAGCGTCATGCTCAGGAAAATCAGCAGGGCAATGCTGATGCGCTTGAAGTGTGCCAGCAGAATGAAAAAGATGATGAAGGCAGCGATGGCCAGAGCCGACATGATCGGCGGCAGGTTTTCATTGTCCTGTTCATCGTCTCCTCCATAGGCAAGGGTTACTCCCTGTGGAAGAGGAATTGCCTGCAGCTTCTCCTTCAGGCGGGAGGTCAGGGCCGTTACGTTCACTCCCCGCCGTACGTCCGACATCACAGTGATAGTATATACCCCGTTGCGCCGGACAATCTGTCCGTCCTTCACGCTGGGAACGATATCCGCAATCTGGCGAAGAGGAACGTGAGCCAGTCCCGCCGATGCCGGAATCAGTTCATCCTGCAAGTCCGAATACGCCGCCTGGTCCGATTTCTCCGATTTGATTGTCACAGGGATGCTGTAGTCTCCTTCCCAGACAGTGGCTACGGGAATGCCGTTTCCGTAACGCATAGCCAGGGTCGTCTCCAGCTGCACATTGTTGATGCCGAGACGTGAAGCCTCATCCTCTTTCAGGACAACCTTGGCAGCCGTCTGCGGTTCACTGAAATTCGTTTGAGCCAGTTCGGTTTCGGGCAGACTGCGCAACAGCTGCAAGTAAGCCGAGGCTGCCTGCTTCAGACTGTCCAGGTTGTTTCCGCTGAGACGCAGTTCGATGGGATAAACCGCCTGACTGAAACTGATCTGCTTGAATCTGACTCTTGCTCCCGGGAAGGCATCCGTGTATTTGGGGGCATATTCATCGAGCAGTTCCACCGTCTCTGCATTGCCAAGGGTATTGACAATCAGCTGGGAATAATTGGTGCCGCCCAACTGTGGGGCATAGGCCGTATGAAAGCGGGGAGAAGAACAGCCGATGAAAGAGGTTACGGAAACCACACGGGGGTCTTTCTTCAGGATACTTTCCATGCTGTCGGCCACGACGGCGGTTTTCTCGACGGCCGTGCCCGTAGGCAGATAGATTTCGATGGCAAACTGGTCGCGGTCGGCTACCGGCATGAGTTTCTGCGGGAGCTTGCCCATCAGGAAGATACCGATGACTACCGAAGCCAGACCGGCTCCCATCGTGACATACGGATGAGCAAAGCAGGCGTCAAGCACCTTGTTGTAGAAACGCTGCAGGACATCCATGAATGAGAATCCTTTCTTTTCCTCCGGGATGGGCTGGCGGATAAACCAGAACTGCATGAACGGTACCAGAAGCATGGCTACCAGCAGTGAGATACCCAGTATCAGCGATATGGCCCACGGGAAGCTCAGCAGGAAGTCGTGAATCATACCTGGTATCACAATCAGGAACGGGAAGAACGTGATGCTGATGGCGAGTGTAGCCGAAAATATGGATTTGAAGAAATGTGTGGCACTGTATATGGAGGCGTGCCAGCGCGACATCCCTTCGCCAATCTTTTCAAGGTAACTGTCTATGATGACAATGGAATTGTCGACAATCATTCCGAGGGTGACAATCAGGGCCGCCAGGGTCACCGTGTTGAGTTCGATGCCGAAGGCATAGAACAGTCCCAGAGAGATGAAGATGGTAATCGGGATGGTGGAGGCGGCTACCAGAGCTACCTTTACGGGCAGCAACAGCATGACCACCACCACTACCGCCACGATGGCAATCAGCAGTTCGTGCAGGAAGTTGTCCACACTGCCGGCTACTACCTGTGCCTGATTGGTTACAAGATTCATGCCGACTTCAGAGGGGAGCTCCGACTTGAACTCCTTGATGACAGCATTTACTTCTTCTCCCATCTGGACGATGTTTTTGCCTTTCTTCATTTCCACGCTCAGCAAGATGCACTTCGTTCCGTTGTTCTTGATATAACTGTCGGCATGAGGGTACTCTTTGACCACGGTAGCGATGTCTTTCAGACGGACTACATTGCCCGACGGATCGGAATAGACTATCTGCTGCTGTACGTCGTACACCGTGTTATACGATTTCTCCACATGAATCGGAAGCACGTATTCCGGAGTCTGTATTCTGCCTCCGGTCGTCACAAATCCCTTTGAGAACAACTGTCCCGCAATGACCTGCTCGTTAAGTCCGTAGCGCGAAAGACGTTCGGAGTCAAGATATACGGATATCTGCTCGCTTCTTTCCCCGGAAACGGTCAGACGTCCCACGCTGCTGATCCGTCGGAGCCGTTCCTTGAAATCGTCCATATAGTCGGACAATTCACGGTAGGTCTTGTCCTTACTCTCCATGGCGATGAGCAGGGCAGAGGTATCTCCAAAATCATCCATGACCTGTACGGCCACTACATTGGAGGGAAACTGCGACTTGAAGCCGGCTACTCCGTGTTTGAACTTGCTCCAGAATTCGTCCTTGTTGGTAAGCTCGTCAATCAGTTCGACTTGTATGAATACCATTCCGTCGCGCGTGGTGGAGAATGTCTTTTCCTTTTTCACCTCCTTGAAAGTGAAGATGTAATCCTCCAGAGGTTTCGTGACCTGTTCCACCATCTCGTCGGATGGAGTTCCCGGTGCAGCGGCAATCACGATACCCTGACGGATGGTGAAATCGGGAAATTCATTTTTCTGCATTTGCGGCAGGCTGTAGATGCCGAATGCAACAAGGCAGCAGGTAACCAGTATGATAATCTGGCGATAGTGCATGGCCCATTCTACTATATTACGTTTTTGGGTGTTCATCTTTGTGGGTATATTTTGCCTGGTTCCGGTATCCGGAGGGTACCGGATCCGGGCATAAAAATGATGAAAAAATTATTTGTTTGTTGGTCGCAGTGTTGCCGTCACGGCAGGTGCCGGCAGCCGGTGTTTCAGCATACCGGAGTACCTTCGCATACTTTTTGCTGTCCCTGGGTGATTATCTCGTCTCCGATGTGGATTCCGGACAGGATCACCACACCTTTGGCGGTAAACTCACCGCACTGTACGGTCTGTTTTACCGCTTTGTTGTCTTTCTTGAGCCAGACAAAATACTGATTGCATTCATCGAGCTGAAGAATGTCCGCAGGTACCATCACCTGTTGCCTGTCGTCCGGTCCCGTCAGTGCCACTTCGGTAATCATTCCCGGCATGACGTCATTGAGTCCGTATCCGGCCGATGGACGGCTGCTTGCCGATGTGTCTTCCGCCTGGGATGAGGCCGGGGTAGGGGAAGGCTGCTCCGTGGCATCTGCCAGTGAGCGGATTCTCAGTTTGACTTCATACGAGCGTGACAGCGGATTGGCCTGAACGCCTTTCTCGGCCACTTCCCCCGACAGGGTCAGATTGTCCAGTGCAGGAACGATGATGAGAGCCTTCTGTCCTTTGTGTACCTTGTAGATTTCGTTTTCGGGGACTGAAATCTTCACATTCGCATTTTTCCCGCTGACGATATGAATCACCGGGACTCCCGGCGTTACATTCTGTCCTATCTCGATCTCTTTTCCTGAAACCACACCGGAGAAAGGCGCATACAACTTGCAGTCCGAAAGATTCTTGCGCGCCATTTCTTCCATGGAACGTGCCTGCTGGAGCTTGCTCTGGATTTCAATCCATTTGATTTCGGGCAAACTTCCTTTATCGTATACTTTCTTCATTCGTTCGTACGCATCTTCTGCCTGCGCCAATGAAGCCTTGGCTGCATTGTACGAGCTTCTGATGGCCGTTTCATCCACCGTAGCCAGCAGTTGTCCTTTTCTTACAGGCATCCCGATACTGGCATTGACAGTCTTTACCGTTCCCATCACGGAGAAACTCAGTGCGGAGGTGTTCTCTTCTTCCACGGTTCCCGAATAAAAGGAAGTGGCATTGGCTCCGGAAGGCATGATCTTTTCTGTCCTGACTTTTACCGGAAGAAGTTCCTGTGCACCTTGTTCCGACCTGCCGCAGCTTGCAAGAAGAAATAAAAACGCTGCTGGGATAAATAATTGTCTGTAGTTCATAATGGTTTATATTATATGATTGATTTATTTTTTCAGTCAGGCCTGCTCTTTTTCCCGTACGCTCAATGCCTGTTCGTCGGGGAGAGGAGCCGGCCCGTTGATTTTTCGTGCAAAGAAACGAGTAACGATGAATAAGACGGGCATACAAAATTCCGCAGAAGTGTCCTGTTTTTCCAGCCGTTTTCAAAATCGGAAAAACGGAACACAAACGCAGTAATACAGACTATTACGAATCGGAAAAGATTTGTTTCATTTGCAGACGGAAAGATTTGCTCTAACGGAATACCAAAAAAAGGATACGTATGGAAATAGAGAGATACATTGAAGACAAGAATATTGCTTATAGAGATGACAGGATGATCTTGTTCAATCAGATAAGCGAGGTGAAGAAATTCAGTTCTTCTCTTGTAAAGGCTGAGTGGTATATTGTGATGTTGTGCCTGGAGGGGAAGGCCTCACTGAGTATAAACAATAAAATGTATACTTTGGCCCGGCACAACGTACTGATATGTCATCCGGAGATGATTGTGGAACACAGCATGGTAGACATGTACTTTAATTGCTGTGGCTTTTGTCTGTCACCCGATTACATTCAGCAAATATTTGTGATTTCAGCCAATAACTGGAAGGTAAAGCTTTTTGTGGAAGATAATCCGATTCTTTCCCTGGATGACAAGGAATGTCGGTTGTTCCTGCAATATTTTGACCTGATTAAGTCGAAACTGGAATCCGAACCTCATGAACATCGGAAAGAATTGATTGATGCTCTTCTGATAGCCTTTATGTATGAATTTCATGATTCGATGGAAAAGCATATCAAGATAAACCCTCCCAGATACAATTCTGCGGACAATCTTTTCTCTTCCTTTATCGATCTGCTGTCGCATTCCTATCCTAAAGACCGTTCGGTGGCTTATTATGCCGAGAGACTTTTCGTAACGCCGAAATACCTTTCTTCAATTTGCAAGGAAACGTGCGGGAAAACGGCTTCGGAGGTGATTACGCAATATGTGAAGCGTGACATCGAATACTTGCTGAAATGTCCGAATAAGAGTATTAAGGAGATAGCCAATGAGTTGAACTTTGCCAATCTGTCGTTTTTCGGAAAGTATGTGAAGAGGAATTTCGGGGTTTCTCCCAAGGAGTTCCGCGAGAATATTATCAAGACAGCTGCGGTGGTATAGCAGACCGGCAGTGCGTTTAATATGACTTTCTGGTCTGTCTGTGAATGATATCCTGGATAATTGAGCCCGTAAAGGAAAATTTGTGAAACGGCAACCGTCCGAAAGAGAACGTTCACTGAAAGAAAAAAGAATCTGCAGTGCGGTTCATTGGATTTCCATCGCGGATTTATTAATCCGAGCCGTTGATTAATAAATTCACGGCGGAAAGGATTTTATGAAACAGGTTGCCTGCACCAATTAACGGAAGTTTTTCCACTTATGTCTGCAGGTGCGGGAAAAAATGGAAAGAACGCTTTTCAGAGGATATTCCTTAATTGAATTTTCTGATTCCTTCGGACAAAAATAAATAAGAGCCCAATCATTGTAATGCATTGATATACGATGATTGGGCTCTTGTATTAAAAGTTAGTAGCGGACCGTCCTCTTATTTGAAAATCATAGTAGCAAACTCGGACAGATATATTCGCCAGTTGCGCCAGATATGTCCGCCGTCGCTTTCCCTGTATACATATTTATAATGATGCTTGTCGAGTAATTTCCGGTATTCCACATTGGCATCGTACAGAAAGTCAGTCTTGCCGATAGCAATCCAGTAAAGTTTGGGAGCATTATCAAACTGTTTGGCCAGTTTTTCTTCCATGTTCTTGTAAATCTCAGCGTCTTTGCCCTTGTCGGGAAGTATTGCAGCCGAGAAAAGTCCCACATAGTCGAACTTGTCCGGGTAGGCTTTGGAGATATGGAGCGAATGATAGCCTCCCATGGAGAGACCAGCTATCGCACGGCTTGACTTTTTCTTTTCTACCCGGTAGTTCTTTTCAATGAAGTTCATGATTTCCGGGAAAGTGGTTTCCATCGTTCCTTCCATTGTCCTGGGGAGATTCATGGTAGGCTTATACATTCCCAATGAAGATTCTCCCGGTGCGGCTTCCTGGTCCACATTGCCGTTAGGCATGACCACAATCATCGGTTCTGCTTTCCCTTGTGCGATAAGATTATCCATGATCTGTGCGGTTCTCCCCAAGGTAGTCCATGCTTCCTCGTCACCGCCCATTCCATGAAGCAGGTACAGTACGGGATAACGTTTGTTGCTGTCTTCATAGCCTGCAGGAGTATAGACGGTCAACCGGCGGTCATATCCCAAGGCTTTACTGTGGTACCAGCGTTTGGTCACGGTACCGTGAGGAACCTTGTTTACACTGTACAAGTCTCCCGGCTCTCCCTTGACGATGAAGATATTGAACACCGAGGCCACGTCACGGCTTACATACACATTGTTGGGGTCGGTTACCTTCAGGCCGTCTACGATAAACGAATAATTGTAAAGTTCGGAAGGCAATGGATTAGGAGTGGTATATTCCCAGACACCGTTTTTCCCCTCTTTCAGCAGAACCTCTCCCGGTGCATCCGACTTGCCGAAAGGAGTATCTATTTTTGAGGTAGGCAGAAAGTCGCCTGTTACCTTCACTTGAATGGCTTTCGGAGCATGAAACCGGAAAGTCACTGTATTGTCGGGGTGTATTTCGGGAGAAACGATATCTTGTCCTCCCCATAATGATTCCTGGGCAAAACTGGCCAGGCTGATAAACAAGGCCGATAATAAAAGATTTACTTTTTTCATAGTGCTTTAAATGTTTCTTGTTGTATTCGTTTATGTGAGTTCGATATAATAACTAATATTTTCTTGATTATTAGCAATATAACAAAAATAGTGCTGAGGCTGTAGTACTCAATTTTGATATTAAAATGATTTGTACGATGCTCTCGAAGTTTAAAGTTACAAAGATTTATTGTACGACAGATGGCTTTAGCTGGAAATTTGATTGTTAAAGATAAAAATACATCGGTCTGTAAAACTCTCCAGGTCTTTTACGCTGCATTCTTCAATTTGTTGGGGTGTTGTAGAAACTGACAGAAATTCGAAATCTCTATGGAATGTGGTGCTTGCTCCTCCGCGGCGGCATACGGCAACAGATGACCAGACTTTATTCACGAGATCCTGTTTGCAGGAAAAAAACAATCTGTCGAGCAAAGTGCATAAAGAACCATTAGGACCTCCGTAATAGGTAGGTGAGCCAACGATAAGGGCATCAGACTCTTTAAGTCTTTCTCTTACTGTCTGATATAAGGCATCGTTGAATGCACATTGTCCCTTGGATACACATTGGTAACAGGTGATACAACCTTGTACAGCTTTTACCCCGATCCATACAATTTCAGATTCAATACCATGTTTCTCCAACTGTCTTGATATTTTATGTATTACTGTTCTTTCTTCGGCTTCCGTTTATGAGTAAAACTTTCATATAAACTAAAAAAACAATATTAATAAAGCCACTTATTAGAGACGATAATGTACATTTAATTGAAAAAGGAATAGCTCGTTCCTGCAATATTATTAAAGAAAAAGAGGTTATATCGTGGTTTAGCAAAGAAGGTGAATTAGTGTTCTCCACCAATAGTTTTTATGGTAAAACCGAAGGGTCTGAAAATGAAAGAGTACAGACTCTTGAAGACTCGTTGCTTTACTATATTAAAATATCAGATTTAGAAAAACTCTGTCTTTCTTATATTGAAATATTAAAATTGGATGAGATTGTTGCATCAAAAAGCATTTGTTGAAATGGAAAGAAGACTGATATATCGTTTGTATATGTCATCCGAGGAAAGATACAGTGATTTGTATTCCAAAAATCCAGAATTATTTCAACGGGTTAACTTGGGGTATATCGCTTCTTATCTTGGAATTTCTCTGGTTACATTATGGAAATTAAGAAAGAATATTAAGTAATTAAAGAAATGATAGTTTACTGTAGCAGCTGTTTTGCATAATACTATATAATAGTTTAGCTTTGTGGCAGAACTTAATAAGAACAAAGTTATGTCACAAAAAAACTCAACTCAATCTACTAGAATCATTTGGCTTGATATTCTAAGAATGTGTGCCATATTTATGGTTATATGTATTCACTGCTCCGATCCGTTTAATGTTTCTCCAGAGGCTCGCTCAAATCCAGAATTTAATTTATGGGGAAGTATTTACGGATCTTTTCTTAGACCCTGTGTACCTTTATTTGTCATGACTACAGGCATATTATTACTGCCTGTGAAAATGTCTTTTGAAGGTTTCTATAAGAAAAGACTGCTCAGAATAGCCGTTCCATTTCTATTGTGGTCAGTGTTATACAATCTTTTTCCATGGGTGACTGGTTTTCTTGGACTGCCACAAGGTTTTATATCTGAAGTTTTTGCTTATGCTCCGGCAGATGCATCACAAACGTTTAGTGACGCAATCAAGAATATTGCTCTTATACCTTTTCAATTTAACACCTATACTGTACCGATGTGGTATCTTTATATGCTTACATAGAAAATTCATATGAACATGATAAGTGGTTTGATGCTAAACAGGAAACATGCCATTTATTCGGTATAATCATGTATATCATTGAGAACGTTAATAATTTAGTGAATGAGGGTATTGATAAAGTTCATCTTCAAAATATATATTTTTGTAAATATCCAAAAGATTCTATACGCAGTTCATTTACTGCTGCTTTCATTTCTGAAGCCGAAAAAATGGTTGGAAATATCCTTGAAGAATACAATATTAAAAATATCAGGTTTGAATTTGGGACGTCAACCGTACAGGATGTATTAAAAAAATACGGAAAAGAACAATCTTATGTCAATGTGGAAAAGACTGTAGAAGAAAGTATTTTGGAAGATTTTCCTGGCATAGAAGGGTTTCTTTAATATGAAACCATGCTATGGAAAAATATGGATAGTGATTGATTTACCTCCAAGGAACTAGCGAAATCAGAACGGGCTTGTGCCGAATGGATATTATTAGATGCTGTTCATTCACTATGACGGTACCGATTAATCAATGTTATCATTTGATAACTGATAAAGCAAAGGAGTCATCAATGAAACTTATCACTTTTTACAAAGAAAATGTTAATTCCAATCTGTTGCATTATGATTACAAAAATGAATATATCAACTGGTTTTGTCAAATTAACAATCACATTTTATTTCCACTTAAATATTCTTTAAGGCCACATAGATACTATATATATCATTTACTATTTTAATGAGAACAATAGTATTTTGATAAGTAAAAAGATAAAGATAACTTTACAATATATGAAGTTGTCAGTTTTAGATATCATTTCTGTATCTGAATAATGAAAACCGCATAATAGGGGATTTTAAATATTGCAATTGATTACGGTAAATAAAAAACATAACACAATGAAATCATTTAAATGTATTTTACTAATTATTGCTTGTTTTATTTCTACAAGTATTTATGTACAAAATGCGATTGATTTAGGATTGTCTGTAAAATGGGCCGATAGAAATATGGGGCTTTGGGTGGTTCCATAGTTTATGTGCAGATGTTGCCTTATTCATTTGAAGAACAGCTTAATCTGCCATCTCTTCCTGTACAATTCGGCAATGGTCAATGCCTCAAGCTTGAAGTTGTGATGAGGAAACGGTAGACTATATTTGTGCTGAAGTCTTCATAGACGACAAGTCCGAGAGAATCGGGATATTTGTGAGGAGTTAAGCGGTCCAGCCAATTTGATGGTCTCATTAGAGAAAAGTCCGGCAGATTGATTTACCTCTCTACTGTCAATAACCTTGTAAAGCATATTTCCTTTTGCTTTTGTTATGCAAAAGGCATTGCTAAGATGAAAATGCTGGAACAAAGAGTCAAACTTGACATAACCTTTGTTCATAAGATAGTAAGAGTTGGCTTCTGCTGGTATTTTATCTATAATTGGGGAATTGTGAACTGCTTCTTCCGTCAGATGAACAAATGTCGGGATGGAACCCCTAAAATCCATTAGGGTATATATCTTGACGGTTTCTCTCTAATGATATTTTATAGTTTATTTATAAAGAATGTGGACATCAGTTTCACGCTTCTTTAGTATTGTATAATAGATAAAGTCTAACGGAAATAGTTAGGCATGTTTGGGAATATGAATAAAACAATTGGATTAATTAAAGGTGTATGTATACTGACTGGGATGTTTCTTTCATTTATTAATGCTTATTCGCAAGACATCTTGGTCAAGAAGAATGGTGATGAAATAGAAGTAAAAGTCTCTAAAATTTCCGATGATGAAATTGAGTACAAGAGATGGTCAAATCCGGATGGTCCCTCGTATGTAGTGTCAAAAAGCAAAGTCTTTATGATAAAATATATGAATGGAGACAAAGACGTATTCAATGAGACTTCGGTTGCAGCTCCAACTCGTCCTTCTGTCTCCGAGGATAGTAATACTCTTGTAAAAGCCATGCCGTGTGCTGACAATGCTGCTCTTATCGAAGAATTCAACAAAGTTGAGAACGGACTATTCGATGCATTGAAAGCTGAGCGAAAAGACAAAGAAGCAAATCTGTGGTATGGAACATTGGGAGTTACAAAATCCTCTGTTTTGTCTTCCGACGAGATACAAATCTCATTTTATACTGAAAAAAAGAGTTATCCTCATTATCCTTATAACTACAACGGTAGTGTCATTACTGGACTTTATGGGGAAAAATACACCTATTATGAGGGTAAGTTTTGTATTGAAATAATGAACAAAACCTCGCAAACAATCTACCTCGACAAAGCGAACACATTTAGAATTGAACCGAATGGAAGCTATTACTGTTATTACAATTTGCAACAAACTACGGTCAATCAAGGTAGTGGATCCGGTGCAAGCCTTAACCTGGGTGCTGTTACAGGAGCGTTAGGTATAGATGGTGTAGCAAATACCTTGGCCCAAGGTGTAAATGTAGGTAGAGGACAAGAAACGTCTGTCTCCACTACCTACATAGATCAAAGAGTGGTAGCCATACCGCCACATGGGAAAATGGTATTGTCAAAAGATAATCCTATTGTGATAAAAAGGACAACTTTAGGATATGACAAATTTAAAATGGATAGTTTTTCTGAAGACTTTGCGAATGTTCAAATGCCATCTTTGCAACGTGGCGAATATAAAATGTATAGCGAACAAGATACTCCTGCAACGAAGCGATATATTCTGAAATATTCTTTAGATCCTGAGTTCAAGTCAAGTAAGCAGCTCGAATTTGGCGTATATATAAAAGAAGCCATAGGTAATGGGAAGCGTCTGTACTCCGAATACGAAAAAATAGTAGAAAAAATCTCGGGGCAAAAGGGCATTTCTGCTAAGTCTGTGATAATAGGACATGAATTGTAACAATAGCCAAATGGATATGGCTTCCTCCCTTCAATAACTGATAAAGCAAAGGAGTCATCTATGAAACTCAGTACTGGTGGCTCCTTAACTATATTTCCTATTCAAAATCAGAAAACAATTATAGTACTATTTTTTCTTATCATTATATAGGGAATAGAAAAATTTTGGTTGTAAATGGCAGGTATTATTCTTTTTCTTAGAGAGTTTTTTCTGAATTTCTCAATATCAACATAATCTAGTACTCAATGCTTTGTCAAAGATGAAAAAACAAGCTATAGAAACATTGTTGTGAAAAAAAATTACAAATTAGAAAGCGTGGTTTTATGTTAATATGTAATTTTTTTTGACATTAATCTGTTACATGATAATTCCTTTTTAATCATAATGGTTATGTTGCTTGGACATGGAAAAAAGGAAGATTCATGACAATAAACTATAAGGATAAAATAAACAGTCAACCATTTTAGATTAAATTTGATTTATCAAAAAACATATTTTTTATTATGAAAAAATTAGCGTATATATTATTAATGTTGATACTGATGTGTAATGTTATTTACAGTCAGACAGCAAAAGAGATTGAAAAACAGCATAAGGAACTGATTAAGAAACTGAAGAAAGAGAACGGTCTTAAAAGCGTGGAGGTGAAAATCGAGAATGATGGTTATTGGTATTTCTTACTTACTGGAAAAAACAAGATGTTAGGGGTGGCGAATAATGAAGGAAAGGTGATAATCCCAGTTGAAAAAAGTATCATTAGCTATTTCCCAGGAGAAAAGAAGGGGATTGCCAAAACGCCTATAACTGATAAGTATATTATAAAAGCTGGTTCTGCATATCCTTATGAAGAAACGGCTCCTGTATTTTTGACTTTAAGTTCATATTATACTATTGTTTCATTGAATGGTGAGGTTGTAAGAGATGGTATCATGCAAATAAAAAAAATACCTGGTTATTGGGTTATTTCAACCTATAATGATAAAATAACTTATAGTAATGATAGAGATTTTATTTATAGAGGTAAATGTATTGGTCTTTTAAATGGTAATGGGAAGTTGTTGATAGAACCAAAATACGAATGTGTTATCATTGGCGGTTTATATGAGCCTAAAGATGAATCTAAATTAAATGAATTGGTAAAAATCCAAATGTGCACATTCTCTAAGAAAAATGAGAATGGCATAGAGGTAGAAGGAGCTATTACTTTGAATGGTATGTTGAAGCCTTTGCCTTGTATATTCAATGGTATTACTATTGATCATAAATATGAAATTGGAAAAGGCATTAAATATATATGGCTTGTAAAGAAAACAGAGCTTGGTAGATTCGAAGAATATACAGAAGATAGTTTAAACGGCAAATACCGAGATAAAGGAGAGGAGCTTTTTGAACAGAAAAAATACGGTGAAGTTGTAGAGTATTACTCTAAAGAAGGTATCAATCAGCCTTGGAGTAAGTTTTATTCTTGAGTTTCGTTATTTAACTTAGGACTTAAAAATAGCATTGGAGCAAGTATGCTATCTGAATATATTGAGAATAATCAGTTCTCAATGTATGAATTTTCAATAGAACAGGGTTCTACATTTGATTTGGAACTTTCTAAAAAGCAATACTTAGCTGCTATTAATTTGTTGAAGGCCTATTTAAAAGAAGATGAAACATTCAAGGAGCAAGCTGACACTCATATCAGTATATGTAATTCACATATCGAAGATTTACCTAAATTAAATAAAAGATACAATGATGCAATATTGAAACTTGAGAAAATAAAACAAGATGAAATAAAACGTCAACGAGAAGCTGCACTTCAGGCTCAACAGCAGCGTACGGAATTTATGCTTGGTATTCTGAATATTTTTGCAAACTCATTGTTAAAAGCATCCTCTCCTTCATCATCTTCTGGAAGCGGTAATGTTGGTGGAGGATATGTAGTTCCTTCAAGTACTTCTTCATCAAAAGGTACAACTTCTAATAATTCGTCAAAGATAGCATATTGGGAAAATAGACGGTCTGATGCTGTAAGAAGGCTTAATCAGTACGAGGAACAATTGAGTAAAGACCCTAATTCCTCTTATTATAAACAAATGATCCGTGATATGAGGAATGAAATTAATAGTTGCGATGACCAGCTTCAGTTTTTAAGAAGTCATTAATGACACATAATTTTTTTGGCAAAATGAGGATGTAAATTAAACTGTGTCAGCAAAGAATAAAATATTAACTTTGCTAACACAGTTTTTTTATGAAAAAAGAATTTGATTTTGAGAGTTTCAAGAACAAGGCAATTGAACAGCTAAAAGCGGGTAATCCCTTGTTGGGTAAAGACGGTGGATTTTGGTAGTGTCTTCTATTTTTGGATTGGTGATGGCATTATTGGGGTTGTCCAAGTTGCTTAATATTGGACTGATGTATGCTTTTTGAAGAAGTTGGTTCCACTGTTGGGGATACACTTTTGTACCTAGGGTAAATTTATGCGATTTTCCTTTTATTCTTACGGCAAAGAATAGTGGAGTTGCTTTCTTACTTTTAGGGGTTTTCAGGAAGAATCTTCCATTCAATTCTTCGGGGAAAAACTGTTGGTTCATCAGTGTCGAAGTTTTCCCTCATTATCAGCGGTTTATCGAAAAATGAGGGAACAATTTTGGGGAACAAAATAGGGGAATTCACTCTCAAAGAGGTCGTATTCCTTCCTTATTCCCCTTAAAAAGAAAACCGCTAACTATTTGATAGTTAACGGTTTCATGTGGAGCATGCGAGACTCGAACTCGCCACCTCGACACTGCCAGTGTCGCGCTCTAGCCAGATGAGCTAATGCCCCTTGTTTGCAACATCGCAGTCATTGCGATTTCCGATTTGCGTGCAAAGATATAATAACATTTTAAATCTTGAGGATTTTCTGCTGTTTTTTTTCGGAAAAACAGCTATTTTTGGTCGGTCATTGACGATTTATTGTAAAATCAGATAAGTTTATGGAGGAAACAGCAATTAATATACGGTTGGCACAGTTTGCCGATCTGGACAAGCTGATGCAGATTTTTGAAGTAGCCCGTCGGTTCATGCAGGCAACGGGAAACCCTAATCAGTGGATTAATGGTTATCCGCAGCGGGAATTGATTTCTCGGGAAATAGAGGAGGGGCATTGCTATGTGATGGAAAAGACATCTCGAGAGGGAGAGGTACAGCCACATCTTTTCGGAACCTTCTGCTATATTGAAGGAGAAGATCCGAATTATGCCCGCATCGAACAGGGAGAATGGTTGAACGACGCCCCCTATGCCGTCATTCATCGGCTGGCATCGGACGGAACAGGTAAAGGAGTTTTCGATACCTGTCTGGATTGGGCTGAGGCCAGGTGTGCCAATCTGCGGGTTGATACCCATGCCGACAATAAGGTTATGCAGCATTTGCTTGAGAAACGGGGATTCCATCGCTGTGGCATTATCTATGTCGCAAACGGGACGCCGCGCATTGCCTTTCAGCGTGTGCGATAATTTTCTGCATGTGCTCAGTCTGCTTTTTTGTGTGCTCAGCGTGTTTTTGCTCGTCTATTACCTGTACCACTGGGAAGTCTGTCTGATTTTGTCTGATTTTGTCTGACTCAGTTTGAATCTGCCTGAATCTGTGACTCTGCCGGAATAAACAGCGGAATTCTTTAATAAAACTTAAAACGGAAATATTTTCCATTGGAAATTTTATTTTTCGACAGAAAAGATATTTCTTTGCAATGTTTTCCAATGGAAAATAATATTTAAAGAAATTATCAGTAAGAAAAAACAGTATTAAAGAATATAAAACAGACAGATTATGAAGGTGCTTATCGTTGGAGGGGTAGCCGGGGGAGCTACTGCAGCAGCCAGAATTCGTAGAAACACAGAGAAGGCAGAAATCGTTCTTTTTGAGAAAGGGGCTTACATCTCGTATGCCAACTGCGGTTTGCCTTATTACCTGGGGGGAGTGATTACCGAGCGCGACCGTTTGTTCGTGCAGACTCCGGAAGCTTTCGGCAAGCGGTTTAACATCGATGTACGTACGCATTCGGAAGTGACTGCCATTGATACGGCAGCGCGTAAGGTAACGGTCCGTACTTCGGACGGTAAGGTGTATACGGAGGGATATGACAAACTGTTGCTTTCTCCTGGGGCATCTCCGGTGCGTCCGCCTCTTCCGGGAATTGACAGCAAGGGAATTTTCACCCTGCGTAATGTGGCAGATACGGACCGTATCAAGTCGTACATGGAACAGCATGCCGTGAAGCGGGCGGTGATTGTAGGGGGTGGATTTATCGGTCTGGAAATGGCTGAGAACCTCCATCATGCCGGTGCCGAAGTGGCTGTGGTAGAGATGGCCAATCAGGTAATGGGACCGATTGATTATTCGATGGCTGCACTGGTGCATGAGCATTTGCAGCAGAAGGGAGTGAAGCTCTACTTGGAACAGGCTGTGGAATCGTTCGAACAGACAGCGGGTGACGGAGTAAAGGTGAATTTTCGTTCGGGTATCAAACTGGAGGCTGACTTGGTGATTCTTTCCATCGGGGTTCGTGCGGAGACCCGTCTGGCAGCTGAGGCCGGTCTGCGACTGGGAGAAATGAAGGGAATTTATGTCAATGAGTTCCTGCAGACTTCGGATGAGGCAGTATATGCCGTGGGCGATGCGATTGAGTTCCCGCATCCGGTTACCGGAAAGCCTTGGTTGAACTTCCTGGCTGGTCCGGCCAACCGTCAGGCACGTATCGTTGCCGATAATATCGTGTTTGGAAACAAGGTGAAATACGAGGGTTCTATCGGAACGGCCATTGCAAAGGTGTTCGACCAGACGGTAGCTTCTACCGGTCTGCCGGCGAAAAGACTGAAGCAGATGGATATTCCGTACTTGTCGGCTACCATTCATTCGGGATCGCATGCCGGATATTATCCGGGTGCTTCGCAGATGGATATCAAGATTACTTTCTCTCCTGAGAACGGCCGTCTGTATGGAGCACAGATTGTGGGATACGATGGAGTGGACAAGCGGATTGATGAATATGCACTGGTAATTAAGCGTGGCGGTACCGTAGAGGACCTGACTCGTCTGGAGCATGCATATGCACCTCCTTTCTCATCGGCCAAGGATCCGGTTGCCGTATCGGGTTATGTGGCCGGTAATATTCTGAGCGGAAAGATGACTCCGCTGTACTGGCGCGAACTGCAGCAGGCCGATCTGACAAAGGTAACGCTGGTGGATGTCCGTACGGCAGATGAGTTTGCACTGGGGGCTATCCCGGGTGCGAAGAATGTGCCGCTGGATGAATTGCGCGAACGGATGGGTGAGATTCCGTCCGACCGTCCGGTCTATCTCTATTGCGGGGTAGGTCTGAGAGGTTATCTGGCTTCGAATATTCTGAAAGAGAACGGTTATGCAGAGGTACGCAACCTGATTGGGGGATTGAAGACTTATAAGGCTGCGGTAACTCCGGTGGCTCGTCCGGAGGAGAGTGATAAAATGGAGGAACCGGGCAGTGCCTGTGAGGGTATGACGAACTGTACGGCTGAGTCTTGCGCTTGCACGACTTCGGAAGCGAAGGTGGTTAAGGTAGATGCTTGTGGCATTCAGTGTCCTGGACCGATTCTGAAGTTGAAGAAAAGCATGGAAGCACTGGCACCCGGAGAACGCCTGGAGATTCAGGCTACGGATGCTGGATTCCCTCGGGATGCGGAGGCATGGTGCCGTACGACCGGCAATCGCCTGATTGCCCGTGAAGCAGGTGCAGGAGTGTATAAGGTATTGATTGAAAAGGCTACTCCCTGTGCGGCAGAAGCGGTGAAGGTGAGCGAAGGCGGAAAGGGCAAGACGTTTATCCTTTTCAGCGACGACCTGGATAAGGCACTGGCAACGTTTGTACTGGCCAACGGGGCGGCGGCTACGGGACAGAAAGTGACTATCTTCTTTACTTTCTGGGGATTGAATGCCATCAAGAAGGTACGCAAACCGCAGGTACAGAAAGATATCTTCGGCCGTATGTTTGGAATGATGTTGCCTTCCAGCTCCTTGAAACTGAAACTCTCGAAGATGAATATGGGAGGAATCGGTTCGCGTATGATGCGTTATCTGATGAAGAGCAAGGGAGTAGACTCGCTGGAATCGCTCCGTCAGCAGGCTATTGATAACGGGGTGGAATTTATTGCCTGTCAGATGTCGATGGATGTGATGGGAGTGAAAAAAGAGGAATTGCTCGATAATGTATCGGTAGGAGGCGTGGCTACGTACATGGACCGTGCCGACCAGGCGAACGTGAATCTGTTTATTTAATCTGTAGTTAAGACAGGCAGCCGGGAATGCTCCGAGGTGAAAGGGCTGTACGGGCCTTCCGTAAGTCGGACAGCCGACGGGGCACAACAGGTGGACCATTAAATATAGAGAGTAAAAGGAGGCAGGAAGACAAACTGTGTACGGTTGTCTGACCTGTCTCCTGATATTCGTTTGTGCGGTAGGACTGTTTTTTGTAATTTTGCAATCCGGGACGTAGGACCCGTTGGTATATTTGGGAAAGAAGAGAAGATGGAAAAGATAAAATGTATTTGTGTAATGAGGGATTTGCTTCGGGCGCTGGCTGCGCTGGAGGCGCAACTGATGGATACGCACGGGGTTTCGTTGAACGAGGCGATGGTGCTTTGCAGCATCGGACAGGAGACGGTGACGGCCAGTACCATTGTGGAGCGCACCGGACTGAATTCTTCGCACGCTTCCAAGGTAATCAGTGCCGTGGAGAAGCGGGGAATGCTCATCCGCCAGTTGGGAGAGAAGGATAAGCGCCAGATGTATTTCACCCTGACTCCTGCGGCCTTGTCCTGCCTGGAGGGAATCCGTAAGCATGGAGTGGACGTTCCGGAGTTCTTACTTCCTTTGTTTCGCGGCGAAAGCCGATAGCGGTGGGAGAGAAGGACGGAGAATCAATAAACTGATTACGATGAAAAAGAAGAAATTTGAGTTGGAGGTACCGGGAGGAGCCAAGGAGGTCTTGCTCCATACGTGTTGTGCACCTTGTTCGTCGGCTATTATCGAATGTCTGATGCAGCATGGGGTGCGCCCGACCATTTATTATTGCAATCCCAATATTTACCCGTTGGAGGAGTATCTCATCCGTAAGGAGGAGTGTACGCGTTATGCACAGTCTTTGGGACTGGACATTGTGGATGCCGATTATGCACACGATGCCTGGCTGTGTGGGGTGAAGGGAATGGAGAACGAACCCGAACGGGGAGGCCGCTGCCTGCGCTGCTTTAAAATGCGCTTGCGCGATACGGCCCGTTATGCACATGAGCATGGGTTTACGGTAATCACCACGACGCTGGCATCTTCGCGCTGGAAGAGTCTGGAGCAGATTGATGCGGCCGGTCAGTATGCGGTTGAGCCTTATCCGGAGGTATGCTGGTGGGGGCAGAACTGGCGGAAGGGCGGACTGAGTGAGCGGCGGATTGCGATTATCAAAGAGTACAACTTTTATAATCAGCAGTATTGCGGTTGTGAATTCAGCATGCGCCGTACAGCGGTCCCGGAGGAGAAAGCCGGAGAGTAAAGTACCTCTTTTATGATTTTTGAGCTGCAGGTTTCCATGACAGGTGATTGGAAATTTGCAGCTTTTCTTTTTTGCCTTCCTTTGTCTGACGGCGGAACGTACGGCCTGCCCGCCGGATACACAGAAAGATCTGGAGGAAGGGGCAGT
>ERZ791741.280-NODE-280-length-47029-cov-5.999681_pt1 | contig 47029 bp, 28 predicted proteins | sample MGYA00510040_ERZ791741 | MGnify/ENA primary metagenome ERZ791741 (study PRJEB30046, sample SAMN00791960) | human gut metagenome | study: EMG produced TPA metagenomics assembly of the A metagenome-wide association study of gut microbiota in type 2... | reverse complement strand
CGTTTTTACATTTGTTTATTCGATTATTTTATATGCTTTTTCAAAAGTAACAGAAGGCAATATGTTGGTTTCCAATCATATGATAAAAACGTCCTGTTTCAGGAGTGATAGAGGCAGTGATAGAGGAAAACCTCCTGTATCACCGTCTCTAACGATTGAATATCAATAGCTACAACCTTCGTGGTGATAGAGTGATAGAGGATTTACAGGAAACTTCGTATGTAATGCTTTGAAAATTCAAAGGATGTAACTAATAGACAGTTAGAGTCCATTTGTATCCTTATTCAAAATAATATTGACATAGATATTTTATATTCATCTCAATGTAAACATCAAATTTATATGCAGTTACATCCATATATCAAGATTAAATGAAAGAGCCGTGGACGAATACCAACCATAATTTAAAACAAATGCCATATCAAGACTAAAAAATTTACCTTGATACAGCATTTGCTTTAAACTAATAAGAAATCTACAATATCCGTTGATACAATTTCTTTTCCTGAGGTTGTATGGAAGTAAGATCAGCTATTTTCACCGGTTGGCCGGTCGCAATGCTGTTACGTGCCGCAATACCGACTAGACAAGCCAAAGCTCCATCGCGAACACTAGCACACTGCTTATACGGATCTTTTATCCCAGGTAAAAAAATCTGATCCTTTAGCAATGCATCCCCTCCGCCATGGCCAGACGTTCCGAATGGAATCTGGATATACTCACGTTTTCCAAAATTCTTAAACAAAACAAGTTCATCAAAATTCACATCCGAAGTCGGACGGGATTCCTGTATCCAAGCCTCTAAACGCCCTTTCGTTCCGTTAAAGGCTATACGATAACCTTCATAAGGGCTGTAGGTTGTCAGGGAATAAGCGACCTGCACGCCATTTTTATAACGAATCGTTGCCGCCATTTTATCAAAGATATTGACATCATTCTTAAACACGCATCCGTCACGAAGATAACCATCATATTTTTCGTTGGCTACATATAAATCCATATAATTCTGATTTCGCGTTATATCGTAATAGAATTTACATTTGGAAGTATGAGGACAAGTACGGCAATTCTCTGCCCGGAACGTTCCGTTCTTACCATAATGATCCAAACTGCCCAATGCATACACACTTTCCGGATCACTGTCAATCCACCAATTCAGAAGGTCAAAGTGGTGACTGGCTTTATGCACCCACAAAGAACCGCTGCATTCTACCAAACGATGCCAACGACGAAAATAATCGGCGCCATGAGAAGTGTCCAGATACCAATGAAAATCAACAGAAGTGATATCGCCAATCTCACCGGCACGGAGTAATTCCCATATTTTCGCACGATGTGGAGAATAACGATAATTAAATGTCACACGGCAATTCTTTCCTGTCCGTTTTTCTGCATCCAAAATTGCCTGGATCTTCTTTTCATCCGTTGTCATCGGCTTTTCCGTAATGATATCCGCGCCAAGTTCCATTCCACGGATAATAAAATGATGATGAGTACTATCCATAGTCGTTACAATCAGCACATCAGGCCTGGTTTCCTTCATCATCTTTTCAAAATCCGTATAAGTAGGACAGGAAGCCCCGATAATCTTCTTACCGGTTTCCACACGACCTTCATTCTTATCGCAAAGACCTACAAACTCAATGTAGTCAGGATAACTTTTCATTAAGTCATATCCCCACATGGAAGTACCTCTTCCGCCAGTACCAACAATAGCAAGGCGAAGTTTTTTCCCAGCAACATTCGGATTTTCAACAGCTTTTGCCGCTACTTCCGATAATGGATTCAATAAGGCTGCCCCAGTTATAGCGCCTGTCGCAGCTAAAAAGTGTCGTCGTGATATTTTATTCATAACCATCATATTTAATAGAATTATTTATAACCTTTATTTTGAACGAACACATCCAAGTTCGTCACTTCATACAATGCATCTTGAGGAAGAGGACGATAGATATGATAATCCTTGATCAACGTAATATCCGGATTATGCTCTTTCACCCATTCCACCATTTTGCCGGAACGTTTCAACATATACCAGCGGTTCAATTCACACCCCAGTTCACGTGCACCTTCTTCCAAGATAAAATCCATATCCATATCAGCAGCTGTTACCTTCAAGGCACTTTCATGTCCATCGATCAAAGCCCTTTTTCTCAGTTGAGTAATCACCTCTGCCGCTTTTTCCGGTTGGTTGGTTCTTACATACGCTTCAGCCAAAGTTATATAGACTTCTCCAAGGCGCATCAGAATCAAGTCTTTAAAACCTTCTTCCCGCTTAGCCTCATCACGGCTTGGATCCAGATATTTTGTCATTGTATGATGGCAGGATCTACCGTTGATAGTCGGAATTCCGGTGTTAATATCATAAAGATCCGTAATATTGTCGACAATGATTCCCCTGTCTTCATAGCTTTTTACATATTCATCCGAAACAACATCCAGTGTCCGGATAAGTAACGTATCCGAATAGTCGGGCTCGTTATTCCAGTTATCCGGGATTCTGCACCACGCAGTCTGGAAAGTCTGTTCCCTACGTTTATCAAATTTATCGAAAAGACTGATATAATAATAGGTAGGCATCGTACAACGATATTCACGACCATACACGCGGGAATGGCTCCATAATCCATCAATATTGATATTCGGGTTTTTAGCAGACTTGTTATACCAACCTACGAAATACCGATGCATACTATTCGCATCAATATCCGTAAGATCCATTCCATTATACACCAAATCGCTTGTATATTGTATTGACCAGATAATCTCGTCATTTATCTGGTTATTCACGTCAAACACAGATGCATAATTATCCAAGAGTTTATAATTATAATCATTAATAACTGAATTACATAACCTCACCACTTCATCATAACACTGTTGTTTTGTATAACCGGCTCCTGTAATAATCGCATCATCATAAGCAGCCAACGCCATCAATACACGCATTTTCAATGTTTTAGCAACTCCGATATTCATACGGCCCCATTGAGTATTCTGAGGTATATCCAAATATTGGAAAGCAATATCCAAATCTTCCAATATTTTCTTGTAAAAGACAGCAATACCCGGTTGGTATCCTTCTGTTATTACCGATTGGGACGGAGTATCCGCATAATGGGACGCAGGACCATATGTCTCGACAATCATAAACAAGTAAAAAGCACGCAAAGCATGAACCTCCGATATCAGTTGGTTCTTTTTTTCCTCATGTGCAATAGGAGTTTCCTGTATATACTGAACTCCCAGATTTGCAACATTCAATCCCTTATAAAGATATTTCCAATACTGGGAATTCCAACGATTAGAGATCATGAGAGGGTCATTATAAATCATAGCCTCTTCATAAGGCCAACCGACACCATTGGTTGCATAAGTCGTCAAATCCGTTCCACAATCAGCAAACTTATACAAACGTTCTGTCAGATAACGATTCCGTTGATAGATACTCAAGATAAGTGATTCAACCCCTTCTTCTGTTTTCGCATACGTATCGCTGATCAACCCTTTTGGTTCTTCTTCCAGAAAATCACATGAAAAGGAACTTGCAGATAATACGATTAATAAAAAAATTGCTATGTTTTTCATAATACATGACTTATTAGAATGTTACATTAACTCCGAAATTATAACTACTGGGAACCGTATAATTAATATCAGGTTGTTCAGGTATAATATCAAACTCCGCTGCTCTATACAAATAACCTATATTTCTCATTTGCACATAGAAACGTAATTTCCTGATTGGAACCTTCTTTGACAGCAGATTCTCGAAACTATACCCTAATGTTATATCCTGAATTTTAATATGGTCGCCTTTCTGATAGCCATTAGAGGTACGATAGGTATCATAACCGCTCGCCTGATCCGCACGAGGATAACTATTTGTCGGATTATCCGGAGTCCAATAATCTACTGCCGGCAACCATCTCTGCCCGTCCATCGTGATATCATCATATGGAGCCGGCTTAACCAAATACCCCCATCTTGAGTTCAGATTGAAAGAAAAATCAAAATTCTTATATTGAACATTCGCACCTAATGAAGCAATCCATTTCGGACGAACCTGCCCCAAGATTATGCGATCATCCGCAGCACTAATCGAACCATCTCCATTTTGATCTTTAACCTTGATATCCCCTACCTTAGCATTATATTTAGCAGCAGCCTCTTCTTCACCCAACTGCCAGATACCAATTTTCTCATAATCATAGAACACACCTAAAGGTTCTCCGATAAACCATTTATTATTAGGTAAATCTTCTCCACTGATCAAAGCTGTAATCTTTTCCCAGTTTCTGGATGCATTCAATGAAAAATCGACATTCAAATCTTTTGTCCTTACCGGATTATAATTTAGGTTAAACTCAACTCCTGAAGTTTCCGTCTCCCCGATATTCTGCCAAATATCATTGAAACCGGTAAATGAAGGAATCGTCCTCTTCATCAACAAATCACTCGTCTTTGTATTATAATACTCGACATAACCATTCAATTTATTATTGAATAATCCGAAATCAACTCCTGCATTTACAGTTTTGGATATTTCCCAGCCAAGATCAAGATTCACAATCGAAGTTGGGCTATATACATAGAACTTATTAGATGAATCTTCTCCAAACAGATAAGCATACTGTGACAAAGAAGCAAGTGTTTGATAGGGTGAAATAGCCGTATTACCAACAGTACCATAAGAGACACGAAGCTTAAGGCTATTAATCCAATTCACATTCTGCATAAAGCTTTCATCCTTCATGCTCCAACTGACTCCTCCTGAAGGGAAAACAGCCCATTGGTTTCCTTTTGCCAAACGAGACGAACCATCTGTTCTGAATGCTATATTGAAATAATATTTATTCTTATAATTATAGCGCAAACGGCCTAAGACAGATGCCAGAGCCCAGTTTTCAAAACTACTTCCGATTTTTATATTTTCCGTGTTGGAACCTAAATTATGATAAGATGTATACTCTACCGGCTGGTTATCTCCGGATAAAGTACCTTTATCATATCTCCGGCTCTGCATTTCACCAACAAGGTCAACGACCAAATTATGATCTCCGAAACTATTATCATACGTAATAATATGGTTTAGTGTCCACTGATCATAATTATTATACTCTTTACCGGAGTTCGTCTTGACACCTTTGCCCTTGTATGAATCTTTACCATAAAAATACCCCCGCTTATAATCCGAGAAAATATAACCGAAGTTTGTATGCATACTCAGCCATTTATTTATCTTTATATGCGAAGTTAGATTAAGGTTCAATAAATTGCTTTGGGCATCATCTGCAAACTGTCCGGGTACATCATTTGCCAACGGGTTATAACCGGATGTGTTCAACGGATTCGGGAAATAATTAAGATCACCATTCTCCAAATACGGATCAGACAACGGTGTCATATACAATATTTCGTTATTGATTTTCTGGAATCCGGATATATTATTTCGTTTCAATCGAACAGTCGTACCCAATGTCCAGAAGTCTGCTAAATCATGATCAGCCGTCAATGTCAAATTATAGTTCTCAGCATCATTCGTTTTATAGTAGCCCTGTTCTTTATCATATTTAAATGATAACAGTAACCGAGTCTTCTCGCCACTATTGCTAATGCTCAGATGATAACTTTGTGTCAAAGCATTACGATACAATAAATCCTGCCAGTCGGTATAATTGCCATTTTTTATCATATCAAGTTCGGACTGAGTGAAAACATCCTCATCTGTGAACGGGGTATCCCATCCGTGAGCATACCTGTATCCGTCACGCCTGAACTGTACATATTCTTCCCCAGACTGCAAAGGCATCATATGAGGAACGTTCAAACCGATATAAGAGTTAAAATTCACTTCACGATTCACTCCTTTCTTTCCTCTTTTAGTCGTTACCAAAATGACACCATTTGCGCCCATAGAACCATAAATGGCGGAACTTGCTGCGTCTTTCAACACTTCAATTGATTCAATATCATAAGTATTTACACTCCCCAAGCTTCCGGGAATACCGTCCACTATGATCAGCGGATTATTTCCTGCATTTAAAGATCTTGCTCCACGGATATAAATTTGCTGATCATCTCCTGCATATCGTGCCGACTGAATATCCAGACCGGCTACTTTTCCCTGCAAGGCATCTTGGACATTGCTTGTTGAAGCAGCACTAATGGTCGATCCTTTGACTGTAGACATAGCACTTACAATATCTCTTTTTCTGGATGTACCATAACCGATCACAACAATTTCATCTAAATTCTCCGTATTCTCAGCCAAAGAAATATTCAATATGTTCTTCCCGTCCACCCTTATCTCTTTGGTATCATAACCGATATAGGAAACCAAGAGAACAGCCGAAGGAGAAATATCCAGACTATATTGACCATTCAAATCGGTAACAGTACCATTCGTCGTCCCCTTCTCCACAACATTCGCGCCGATGATCGGTTCTCCTTTTTCATCTTTGACAATACCTGTGACTTTTTTTGTTTCGGAAGATGCCGGGGCTTTTCTGGAAATGATTACATGGCCGTTGCTGAATGTGACGGAACAGTTCATGCCTTCCAGCAATTGTTCCAAGACATTCTTGACGTTGTCGCCGACTGGTACTTTCTTGATCACGCGTGAATCGTTGACATCTTGCGTGTTGTAATCTACGAAGAGTTTCGTTTGTTGTTCGATTTGCTTGAAAGCCGCCTTTAAGGTTAAATTATTGCCAGACAAACGAACCTGTTGATTTTGAGCAAATACGAACGAGCTACCAAAAGACAGAGCTCCAATTATACATAGGCGGGAAAGCGTTTTTCCCGCTTTTATAGGTATTAGATTAGTTAATTTCATATATTTGTATGTTTGAAAATTGAATATTAATTATTTTCAACGTTTTACGTTGAGTCCCAAAAAGTCACAATTCGGTTTCAAACGCCGGAAAGAGGGATTTTCGCACTTTCGTTCTTTCCGGTTTTCTTTTGTTCATCCTGTTCCTCTCCTCTCTTTTTAATTTATAAATACAACATTTCCCTTTATCTTGAAACGAATGCCGATCAACTGCTGCAAAACAGCCAGCACATCCTCCAGGGTTTCATGCGGGGCAAACTTGACGTTGTAATGCTCGTCCGCATATTTCTGGGAATTATAATGGATCGTCACGTTAAACTTCCGTTCCAGCGAAGCCATCAGATGGCTGAAAGAAACATTCTCGTAAATCAGGTAGCCGCTACGCTCCATCTTATAAAGCAAAGCATCGACCGGCCGGACCGTTACCGTATGCGCCGCATGCGAATAAACCAGACGTTCGTTCGGCTTCAAGATAGCCGGCTGGTGTTCGCCTGCCTTTACATCCACTTTGACACTCCCCTCTTCCAGGATCGTGCTCGTGCAAGAATCAGCTGGATAGGAAGCTACTGTAAATACCGTACCCAAAGCCTGCACGTCCAGATAAGTCGTCTTCACAATAAAAGGTTTTTCCGTGTTTTTCCGAACCGTGAACGACGCTTCGCCAGTCAGGTAAACCGTACGGGTTTCCGTATCCGTAAAGTCTTTCGGGTAAACGAGCAGTGAACCGGCATCGACCCATACCTGCGAACCATCCGGCAAAATGACCTGCCGGCTCTCACCATAAGGGACAAACAACTCTGCCATCTCTACATGCCGGACAGGTTGTAGGCGATCCGTAACAAAAAAGGTCGCTGCTCCCGTCAATAGCATCAATGCAATTACCGCTGCATATTTGATCCACCCGCGATACATCGGGACAGTATTCCGACGGACCGGTTCAACCTGTAAATGTCTTTGCAAGGCATCCCAGTCTTCGCGGGTTTCAGCAGTCGCCTCTGCAGGCAAATGTTCCCAAAAGGCCTGCAACATATCGCTCTTTTCAGAAGCTCCGCCTTCCGCCCGTAGCCAGCGGCCGAACAGGACACGTCCCGAACGGGAGAAATGCTTTCCGAAATAAAGCTGTATGATTCGTTTTATATTATTATCATTTGTCATAAAATCCCATGCTTTATAATGGAGTCGGTTTGCTGTGGGAGTACACACAATCGAATATGCCTTTTTTCTCAACTTTCTTTCATTCTGTTTGGCTGATTTGATTTAAGTGTAGTTTGTTTTCGACAATGTCAAGATCATATTTGACAATACGGTTCAAGTGTGCAAAAGAAAAAATAGATAAAGGACTTTTCGAAGAATGGCAAGGGCGGCGGTCAAGTGATTTTCCACTGTCCGTTTACTGATATCGAGGCGCTTGGCGATTTCGTCATTAGACAAACCTTCCTCACGGCTCATCCGGTATATTTTGCTTCGCTGGGGAGACATGCGCTCGACCGTACGGTTGATGATCGATTGCAGCTCGCGGACGAACAAGGCTTCTTCCTCTGATTCGGCTTGGCAGGCATCCTGCAGGTATTCGTTCGTATATTTTTCCGAGACAATGAGACGGTCGAAATAGTCGTACACGGTAAAACGCGCCATCTGGAATAGATAGGAGGAAAAAGAACGGACATTTTTAAGTTTTTCACGGTCTTTCCACAACGAGAGAAACAAATCCTGGGCCATATCACGACTGACTTCCTTATCGTGTGTCAGACCGATAAGGAAATTTACCAACCGAGGTTGGTACTGGAAAAATAGATGCTCGAAAGCTTCCACATTTCCGGCAGCGATCTCCTTCAACTTATTTTGCTCCTCTGGTAATTCCATAATAGATGCGAAGTAGCGAAAAATATCAGAATAATCAAAATAAAAGTTTGCAACTCAGTTGCATTAATTTTGTTGTACTTTTACCGTATCGAGAAAAAGAGTAAAGTCATGTCAACAAAACAATGCGAAGAGAAACTCAAAGATAAAGGCGTACGCCCGACAGCCGCCCGAATTCTTATATTGCAGAAACTGTCGGAACAAACATATCCCATTTCCTTGCTCGAATTGGAGGCACAACTGGAAACATTGGACAAATCGACCATTTCACGCTCTTTAGCGATCTTGTTGGAGCATCACGCCATCCACGCTTTCGAGGACGGAAGCGGGTCGATGAAATATGAAATCTGCCGGAGCGACACCGAGACGTGCTTTATTGAAAACAGGCATATCCATTTCTACTGTGAGGTTTGTCACAAGACCTATTGTATGGATCATATAAAAATCCCGGTCGTGCAGTTGCCCGAAGGCTTCATCATGGATACGATCAACTACACGGTCAAAGGAATCTGCTCGGCATGCAAGTCCCCAAATCTGTAAAACGCAATCGAGTTGCAAAAATATCTTCGGTTCTTTGCATCGGAATAATAAAAACAGATTGAATCATGGAAGCTAAAACAACTTGCCACTCAAGATGCGGATGCAGTTGCGGACATAATAAAGGAGAAGAACACCCGAACGTGGTATTGCCGATCCTGTCTTTCATCCTGCTCATTGTGGGGCTCATCTTAAACCATACCGGACAAGGCTGGTTCTCGCCGACAGTAAAGCTCGTCTGGTATCTGGCTGCTTTCCTCCCAGTAGGACTGCCTGTCATACGGGAAGCTTATCACGAGGCTTTGCGAAAAGACTTCTTCACCGAGTTTACATTGATGTCGGTCGCTTCGACCGGAGCTTTCAGCATCGGCGAATATCCGGAGGCTGTAGCTGTCATGCTTTTTTATACGGTTGGAGAAATGCTGCAAAACAGGGCTGTCGAACGTGCTTCACAAAATATCAGCCGTCTGCTTGATGTCCGTCCCGAACGTACGGACGTATTTCGTGAAGGTAATTATATCAATGTCTCCCCGAAAGAGGTACGGACAGGTGAACGAATCGAGGTAAAACCGGGCGAACGCATACCGCTCGACGGGATTTTACAGGAAACCGAAGCATCGTTCGACACCTCCGCCCTGACAGGCGAAAGCATGCCCCGCATACTTCGGAAAGGGGATGAAGTCCTGGCGGGAATGATCGTACTGGGACAAACCGTCCGCATAGAAGTGAACCGTCCCTATGAACAAAGCGCATTAGCCCGCATTTTAGTGCTGGTGAAAGATGCAGCCGAGCGTAAAGCTCCTGCCGAACTGTTCATTCGTCGGTTCGCACGGTTCTATACGCCTGCCGTGATCGTGTTGGCTTTGCTGATCGTCACGGTTCCGGCATTTGCCGGATTGATGATGCCGTCTTTCCAATACGTTTTTCATGACTGGTTGTACCGGGGATTGGTCTTTTTAGTTATCTCCTGTCCGTGTGCCTTGGTAATCAGCGTACCGTTGGGATATTTCGGAGGTATCGGAGCGGCGTCACGTGCCGGCATCTTGTTCAAGGGTGGTAATTATCTGGATGCCATCACCCGGATAAATACCATTGCATTCGACAAAACAGGTACATTGACCACTGGCTGCTTCGACGTGACGGATATGCAGGCGCATAGAATTTCCGAGTCGGAACTATTGACCTTGCTTTTATCCGTCGAACAGAAAAGTACCCACCCGATCGCACAAGCGATCGTCCGCTACGCAAAGAAACAGAATATCTCTGCAGCAAGCGTATCGGAGATGCATGAACTGGCCGGACACGGCGTGGAGGCCGTCATCGGTGGACAGGAAGTGCTTGTCGGGAATATCCGCTTAATGAAAGAGCGCGGGATTTCCATCCCCGAAGAGTTGTCCGGCCAAGTAGCGACCGTAGTTATCTGCGCCATCGATAAAAAATATGCCGGCCATCTGCTATTGTCCGATACGTTGAAAGACGATGCCGTAGAGGCGATTGCCAAACTGAGGAAGTTAGGAGTGACGGATATCCGTTTGCTGTCAGGTGATAAAAAAGAGATTGTCAAATCTTTTGCCAGACGTTTAGGTACCGACCAGGCATACGGAAACCTGTTGCCGGAGGATAAGGCGGCACATATCCGGGAAATGGTTGAAGAGCCGGGCAAATCCGTAGCTTTTGTCGGAGACGGCATGAATGATGCTCCGGTATTGGCACTAAGCCATGTAGGGATTGCGATGGGCGGACTCGGTTCGGATGCGGCAATCGAGAGTGCCGACGTCGTTATCCAGAACGACCAGCCGTCCAAGGTGGCGACCGCCATCACGATCGGGCGCAAGACGCGTACGATTGTCCGTCAGAATATCATAGGGGCACTTGTTGTAAAAGGGATTGTGCTGTCGGCAGGTGCATTGGGATACGCCACGTTGTGGGGGGCAGTCTTTGCTGATGTCGGTGTCGCTCTGCTGGCAGTCCTCAACTCGGTCCGCATACTGAACAGGAAGGTATGGTAAAACGGGGATGTGTCAATATCTCCTTGTCCCCGCACTTGATGCGGGGCCGCAAAAGGACAGACCTTATCAATCGGATTTTTATAAGGTCGGTTTTAATGCGATCCCGCGTCAAGCACGGGAACAAGACAGTTTTGACATACCCTCATACATTTTGACACGCAGCCTCGTTTATGATCGTTTTTCACTTTCCTTTCAGAAAAGGTTTTCCATTTTTCCAAATCACCTCTTCCTGTGTAATATACCAGGTTTTTCCGTTATCGTTATTTCCCTGATAGAACAGATAAGTTCGACCGTCCAAATCGGTAAAAATATGAGGATGACCGGATTCGCTGGAATTCCATTCGCCGGGTTTGCCGTTCTTAAGGAAAGGTTCTTCCGAAAGACGTTTCCAGACAATGCCGTCTTCGCTTTCCGCCACTCCGATCTGTTGAGGGGCATTATTGTAAGCTCCGGCATAAAACATATAAAGTTTGCCACCTTTCTTTGCGATCGAAGCCCCTTCGATACATTTTCCTTCCCACGGATACACGGGATACAGGATAGAGGAATCCGTTACCTGTACCCAGTCTTCCCGGTTGAAATTGGTATTGCCCGGAGCAACAGCTACTCCCTGCATCTGGATGTCGTAGTTTTTATCGCGGGTTGCAAAATAAAGGAAATAGCGTCCTTTGAACTCACACACTTCCGCATCTATGGCACGCCCACAAGTCCAATCTCCGACCGGATGGAAAATCGGATTCGTCGGATTCCTTCTAAAATGAATGCCGTCATCCGATATGGCATGGCAGATGGCATCTTTCTTCCCATTCCCGTATGTCTGATAAAACAAATGCACCTTTCCATCCTTCACCAACGCACCGGGTGCACAAAGTCCTTTCTTCTCATAATCAGCTTCGGGAGCAGGCGTGATCTCGCCCACCTTCGTCCAGTTCATCAAATCCTTACTCTCCGCAATCCCAATATTCCATCCGGAATCAGGTTCCCCCTTCATCGGCGGAATGGAATGGTACATCAAATAGCGCCCCTTAAAATTAACCACATGCGGATCTTTCGAATAAGGGACCCCGACACGGGAGGTATCGCCGTATAGCATGAAGGGACGAGCAGAAGAGCCCTGTGATAAAACTAACTGAAAGTTTCCCCATAACAATAGAATAATCAAAACAAGTTGCTTCATAAATACTATCTGATCTTTTTTAATTGACAAATGTAACTAATATTCTTCTAAATAAATTCGTAAATCGGATTTACAATAAATGATACAGCCTATCCTTCTATCCTTTTACCATTAAACAGGGAAACAAAGGGCAAGCCATATACATTATTTATTTCAAGTAAGGTTTACCATCCTTCCATAAAACTTCTTGCTGTGTAATATACCAAGTCTTACCATGATCATTATTACCTTGATAGAACAAATAAGTCCGTCCGTCAAGGTCGGTAAAAAGGTGAGGATGACCAGATTCACTTGAATTCCATTCTCCCGGTTTTCCATTTCGTAAAAAAGGTTCTTCCGACAGACGTTTCCAGTTCAAACCATCTTCACTGACAGCAACCCCGATCTGCTGAGGAGCATTATTATAAGCTCCGGCATAAAACATATACAGTTTATTATCCTTCTTAACAATCGAGGCACCTTCAATACATTCTCCCTCCCAATCACACTCTGGATACAAGATCGATTTATCACAAGCTTGTGTCCAGTCTTCCCTGTTAAAATCAGTATTCAAAGAAGCTGTTGCCACTCCTTGCATTTGTATTTTAAAATCCTTGTCACGAGTTGCAAAATAAAGAAAATACTTTCCATTGAATTCACAAACTTCAGCATCAATAGCCCGTCCACAGTTCCAATCACCCGTCGGATGAAAAACCGGATTACTCGGGTCGCGATCAAAGTGGATACCATCAGTTGACACAGCATGACAGATTGCATCATTTTTTCCATTTCCATAGGTTTGATAAAACAAATGAATTTTACCATCCCGAACTAAAGCACCAGGTGCACAAAGCCCATTCTTTTCATAAACGGCATTCTTTTCCGGCGTTATTTCACCGACTTTCGACCAATTAACCAAATCTTTACTGGATGCGATGCCAATGTTAGCACCAGAACCAGATACATCCAATCTCGGTGGAAGCGTATAATACATCAAATAACGTCCCTGAAAATTCACGACATGCGGATCTTTTGAAAAAGGAACTCCACGACGAGAAGTATCTTCATACATCATCCTCGGTTGCTGGGGTTTACCCAGCAACGAGAAAAACAAACAAGTCAATAATAAAACATATACTCTCATTTTTATTGATTCTAAATGATTAATTGCCATAACCAGGATTCTGGGTAAATTCCTCCGGATTCGAAACATTTGTCAACTGATCACGCGGTATCGGGCGTAATACATGATAATCTTTAAATTTCCCTGCAGTCATAGGACTGATTTCAGGATCATTCATACGCTCCATCAATTTGTCCGTCCGTTTCAAATCATACCAACGATGCATTTCTCCCATCAATTCACGAGCTCTTTCATCCAAAATAAAGTCAATCGTCACATCGGAAGACTTAATCTCCATCTCCGCTTCATGCCCAGGTACAGCGGCACGGCGACGAACCACATTAATATATTCAGCTGCTTTCTGAGTATTTCCAGACAGGAATGCAGCTTCAGCAGCCAACAAATATGTATCAGCCAAACGATAAACAAAAACATTACGCGATCCGGCTGTCCAGTTAACTTCTGGACGCAGGGGATCCAAATGTTTCACCAAATAAGCATACATTTTATAAGAAGTAAAACGAGTATTCGACGGCCATTCCGCATTCGGATTCTGCTCAGACTGGACATCCATCAGAGGATCGATTTGTTCACGCATATATTCCGGAAGAAATACCAAAACAGGCCAAACTTCTTTAATCTGTTCCGGTGTCCAAGGTTCTCTTGGATCAATCATGGCCAACTCTCCTTTTGTCCAAACCTTTTCTTCCACTTTTTTGGTAAACGGGCTGAAAACATTCTCCGTCACAGAATTTTCCGTTACATTCCACCGAGAAATAAAACAATCATCCCAACGTTGATCTTTCGTTTTGTCAAACAAACTTATTGCAAAATCAGAAGAACGCTCACGGCTCCAAGGTCTGCCATACTCAATAACTCTCTTTACAGCAGGATGTTCTTCCGAATAGGCTGAACAAAAGTACATATGGGCTGTATTACCATCTCCATTTAATTCCGCATTTTGCGTATACAAAACAGAGAAAAGGACTTCCGAATTATTTTTATTATTGATATCCCATAATTCTGCGTGCGATTTAACCAACGAATATTTACCAGAATCGATCACCTGCTCGGCATAATTCAAAGCTTTTTTCAAATCGTCATCACTCCGTTTCAAAGTAAGATACACTCTCGACAGATGGTGCATAGCTGCATATTTTGTTATATGCCCGAATTCAGATGCCTGGTAAGTTTCCGGCAAGTTTTCTACAGCAAATTCCAAGTCTGTAACAATTTGATTCCAAACTTCATCTACTTTTGTTTTATGTGCAGTAGTCTCTACTGAACTTGTCGGCTTCAACGGCATAGGAATATCACCAAACTGCTGTACCAGATGATAAAAATAGTGTGCTCTGATAAATAACGATTCTGCAAGAAAACGTGTTTTTAGATCTTCATCCAATCCAGGAATATCATTATTTTCCAGACTCTCAATAACTGCATTACACTGATTCACGGATTTATAACAACTATACCAGAAACTCCTGACATCAGCATTTGTCGCATCAATCGTCCAATTATACCATTGCTCATGTCCTTGATGACCGATCCATATATCCGAAGGACCTTCACACATATAAATCAAGTATTCCTGTATATACATTCCCCTTAAGGTTGAATACAATCCATTGACACCATTGGTTATACCATCTTTCGTCGTATAAAAATTACCAACAGTCACTTTATTATAAGCCGTCTCATCCAAGAAGTCGCAAGACGACAAACATAGCAGAGACAACGAACCTATCAATATTTTATTTAGTATTTTCATATTCTACTTTCAATTAATCAGATTATTAGAAACTTGCATTTACTCCAAATATAAACGAGGTTAACGGACGGTGGTCTGTATAGCTATTACAGTTTTCCGGATCCAGTCCTACATAATCACTCTTTGTCCATGTATATGGATTTTCAACCATAAAATATACCCTGAATTTCTCACTATAAAACTTTTTCGAAATCTCTTTCGGTAAAGTATATCCCAAGTTAATATTTTTCAGACGTATAAATGACAGATCCCGATAAGCATAATCACTCGACACCAATAACTCCTGTGGATTAGTTATCGCAGGTTTCGGACAAGTATTAGAAGGATTATCCGGCGTCCAAAAATCAACATTCAGATGATTATAACGGGTTGATCCAGCCTCGTCAGTCAATACACCTAATACCTGTCCATACTTCTGACGTGTATAGAAATAAACATTCAAATCGAAATTCTTATAATAGAATCCTGTAGAAAGTCCTGCTGTCCATTTGGGTATTTTATTGAATGTATGCAAATCGCCTTCATCATAAACCCCATTATTATTTACATCTTCTATTTTAGGATTACCAGGTTCACGTCCATACTTTGCCGCTTCCTCCTCTTCTCCATATTGCCAAACTCCTATATATTTATACAGACGTTCAACGTAGAGAGGTTGCCCAATGAACCATTTATTTCCCGGACTATCTTCCTTTCCATTGAACAACTCGACAATTTCATTCTTGTTATAGCCAAAAGTCAAATCTACTGTCCATCTGAAATCTTTTGTCACAACAGGTACAGTGTTCAAGGCTATTTCAATACCCGAATTACGTGTCTTACCTACATTTTGCCAAGTAAATTCATACCCTGTATTGATCGGCAAATTACGTTTCATCAATAGATCACGTGTATTACGAATATATCCGTCAATAGAACCACTGATCCTGTTATTCAAGAAACCAAAATCCACACCGACATTATACTCTTCTGTACTTTCCCACCCCAATTGATTATTAGCCAACTCGGTAGGCAGATATCCCATTGCCGACTGCTCGGTTGTCCCGAAATAATACACATATTTACCTAAAGCTCCTTGCGTTGCATACTCAGAAATTGCCGTATTACCGGAATTACCCCAGCTCAAACGTAATTTCAGATTAGAGAGCCAATCAACTTCCCGAAGGAAAGACTCATCATTCATACGCCAAGCCAATGCAACAGACGGAAAGAAGTCCCATTTATTACCTTTTGCCAAACGGGAAGAGCCATCGTAACGTCCAGTCAATGTCAACAAATACCGATCCTTAAATGTATAATTAACTCTTCCCATAAATGACAACAAAGCCCATTTACGTACAGAAGAAAGACGTGTAAATACATCCGGTGCTTCATTCACATTAAACCACGAACCGTAATAAGGCATATCCTGTCCAGTCAAACCGACCAATTCTGCTTTATCTGTCTGCATATCATGCACCAACGATACATCCAAACTATGATCATTCAATACCTTCTTATAATTCAGGACATTCGTAAAAGTAATCTGTTGCTCGTTCGTTTTTTTGTATTCAGCAGACGGAGAAGCCAACTGGCGAGCTTGAGAAGTAGAACTCTTATAAACTCCATTCTCGATTGACGACAAGCCATATGTCAAACTTGTTCGGAATTTCAAGCCTTTGATTATTTCCCAATCTGCAAATAAGTTCAAAAGGATACGGGTACGTTTTTCTTTATTGTCTACATTATTCTTATCAGTATCGAACAAAGGATTCGAATGCAATACCGTCTGATACCAACCACTATTATAGAAGCGTAAATCACCATTTTCATCATACACCTCCGTTAAAGGATCCAGTACAGTACCATATTTCCAAACACTATTATCTCCATTATTACGGGTTGTCAGTGCCAATAAAGAAGAATAACCGACTTTCAAGTTCTTTGCTAATTCCATATCCCCATTAATACGGGCAGAGAAACGTTCATATCCCATATTATCAATAATACTTTGGTCTTTATTATAACCTAACACTAACATATTACGGTTACGACCATTCGACTGGTTGATACTGACATTATGATCCGTTTTATAGCCCGTACCGCTAAACATCAAATCTTGCCAATCTACAAATTGTCCGGAGTTCAAGGCTTTTAATTGAATATCATCAAATATTTCCTTATCTGTCTTTCCATAATTAGCCATTCTTTTCCAGTCTGCATATTTTTCACCGCTCATCATATCATAATTTTTAAATGACTTGGACACACCGACATATCCGTCATAACTAACAGACAGTTTAGCTTCCTTACGGGCACGTTTTGTCGTAATGATAACAACACCATTTGCTCCTCGAGAACCATAAATAGCAGTGGATGAAGCATCTTTCAAAACATCAATCGACTCGATTTCTGCCGGATTGATCTCATCGATCTTTCCTCCGAACGGAGCATCATCCACCACTATCAATGGATCATTGCCCGCATTGATCGAATTATATCCACGGATCACAATGGTAGAAGATGCTCCGGGAGAGTTTCCCATCGTAATATCCGCACCTGCAATTTTACCTTGCAATGCTTGCATAGGATCTTTCATCACAGCCTGATTCTGAATCGATGAAGATGAAATCTGTGAAACAGATCCTGTCAGGTCGCGTTTTTTGACAGAACCATAACCAACCACAACCACTTCATCCAAAGCTTGTGTATCTTCCTTCAATTGGATGTTCAATGTTGTCTTACCTTTACTAACCGCAACATCCTTGTCCAAATATCCGATGTACGTTATACTTAATTTGGAACCTTCGGATATCGACAAAGAGAAATTCCCATCCATATCCGTAATCGTACCATTAGACGTTCCCTTTTCAACAACATTCGCACCGGCAACAGGTTCGCCATTTTCATCTTTCACAATACCTTTTACGATGATCTGCTTTTGCTGAGTGATAGATGGTTCCGCAGCTTCTTTCTTGGAAATTACAATCATCTTGCCCTGGACGGAATAAGACAATCCATTATCCAATATGGCAGATAGCACTTCTTCCAAGGATGCATCTTTAAAATCTCGCGTGATCTGCTTCCGTTCATTTACCTCGTCTTTCTTGTAAATGATGGAATACTGTAGTTCTTTCTCGACTTCCGCTAATACCGTTTTTAAAGGAACATTTTTAAATTGCCGGGTGATCCGCTGTGCATTCATGGAGGTGGCTCCAGAAAGCATCAAGGCAAGGATTAACGCCCTTCCTACATGTTTTCTATACATAAACCAATAAATTAAAGAATTAGATTTAATAATATATTAACAATTGCGCTATTGTTTTCGAATATAAATATCCCGGCCCCGCCGTTCATAACGGATCGGAATAATCTCGGATAAAGCTTGAAAGACATCTCCGACTGTCTCTTCATTGCGAAGCGATACGCGGAAAGCCATATCTTTTTCCAAGTCGTCTCCCAAATGAATCTGAACATCATATTTACGGGATAGACGGATTGCCAGCTCATTGAGCGTGATTTTATCATATTCAACTCTGCCTTCGGTCCAGGATTTATATTGAGATGCCTGAACCCTCTGACGGGAAAAACTTCCATTTTGTTTGTCAAGACTAAGCAATTCTCCCGGTGCAACCGGAATATGTCTTCCTTTATATAAAATATCGATAGAGCCTTCCAATAATGTCGTTTTGGCAGAAATATCTTCGGGGTAAGAAGATACATTAAACTTTGTTCCTTTGACCAATACACTATACTGGTCCGTTTTAACCACAAAAGGAGTTCCATCCGACTGCTTGGTCACTTCAAAATAAGCTTCACCGGTTAAAAAGACTTCCCTGTTTTTAGAATTGAAATTACCGGCATACTGTAAGGAAGAACCGGCATTCAACCATACAACTGTTCCATCCGCCAGTATCAGCTTGCTTTTTTCTCCATAGGCCGTTTCTAAAGCAAACCGGTTATCGGCGGTTTCCGTATTCCAATAAAGATAGAAACCATATGTTCCACTCAATAATAAAACACATGCAATTGCAGCAACAGCGATAAACCGCTGCAATTGCATGTGTTTAGTACTAAACACCCTATTCAGCGATTGACGCACCTGCATCCGGCGTTGCAACTGTTTCCATTCATTCGAAACTTCAGGAATCAATTTATAGGAAAGCATCCATTCTTCCTCCCATTGGCGAAACATTTTCTTATTGGAAGGTGCATCATTCACAAACCGGAAAAGAATCTCTTCTTCGGAGGGAGTAATGCGTCCTTCAAAATAACGTATTGCCAACTGGTGATTATAGATCTCCTGCTCTTTCATAATTTTTGCTTTCTATATGATGTAACAACCCAAATGAATTTTACCCAACCCCCTTCCTAAAAAAAATTCCCCAAAACAAAAGAAACAGGACTTCGTTCATTCGGAAAGCAGCCAAGCTAATATCGCGATATAGACATCCAACGGATATTTATCTTTAAAATGTGCGGAAAAGCGTGCTAAGGCTTTGGCTATATGTTTTTCCACTGCAGTAGTCGATATTTGGAGAGCATCTGCGATCTCCCGGTTTTTCATTTTCTTAAAACGGCTCATCTCAAATACTTCACGGCAACGGGAAGGCAAATCACTCATAACAAGACTGATCTGTTGTTGCAATTCCTTATACAGAAGCGTATATTCCGGACTTAGGTTAAAGTCCCAATAATAAAGTTCTTCCTGCCCGGCCACCTTATCCAAATGTTCCAGATTATGCTGCTCGACCAGTTGCAGATGCTTCAAATAATTCAGACAGGCATTCCTCACCATTGCGAAAAGAAGAGATGAAATGGAAACAGCTTCTATCAGATCACGTTTTTCCCAAAATCTCAAAAAACTCTCCTGTATGATATCCCTGACTGCTTCCTCATCCGTCACAAAACGAGCAGCATATCCTCGTAACCGAGGATAATAGCTATTGAACAAAAATTCGAATGCTTCGCCGTTTCCGTTCTTTATCTCCCGAAGAAGAGTCTTCTCGTCTGTGAAGTTTTTCATAATGATTATCTATTATGTTTCATCTCCTTATTCTTGCAATTATAGAAACCCTCTATATAGATATTCAAATCTTTGTCTATCTCAATGACGGCAAAACTATTATTTTCGGGAAGGCTTCCTTCTATCATCCCTTTCATTGTAAAATAGTGGATTCCATGCCGAAAACTATAGTTCCCGGCATGATGGTGCCCTTGGATAACGGCTACTACCTTGCCGCTTTGCTCAAGTATCGAAACGATCTCTTCCGCATTGCCGATACAAAGTTCCTTGTCGATCCCGGAGAAAGTATCCAACAATTCGTGGATAAAGATCACGACCGGCAAATCGTCTTTCTTCAGTTCCTGCCAGAGCCATTCCTTCTGCCCGGCCGGGACAAACGCTTTCGTCCAATCAAAATTACCGGAATCATAATCGGAACCATCCTCATTGCAGTTACCGTCGAGTACGATAAACTTGATCTGGTTCCGTACGAAGGAATAATAAGGTTTTCCTTTCGCATTCCCGTAATTGGCCGTATGCGCGAGGAATTCAGGTTTTGAGATGCTATCCATATCATGATTGCCCAACACATGATAGACAGAGCCGTCGAATGTCTGGAACTTTGCTTCTATCTCATCTAAAAACGACAAAGTCTGCCCTCTTTCAGGAGTATCACCCATATCCTTCAAATCTCCAAGTTCAATCATGAAATCTAATTTCCGCCTATTAAAAACGTCTATTGCTTCCGATAATTTTGTGATGGATTGTTCATAATAGCGGGTTCCGTGTACATTCCGATGAGCAAAATGTATATCCGTTACCAAGCCGAAACGCAGTCTCTTTTCATTTTCCCACGCCAACAAACCCGGACAGGATAAAAGTAATGCCCCCGCACATGATCTCTTAAAAAATAATCGTCTATTCATGGTTTATCAGATTGATCAGGGCAAATGTAAACAATATTCCCGGAGAATTAGATAAAACTGTTTACCTTTGCCTTATCAAATACGAATCTGTCATATGAAACTAAAAGTAATTATTCTGCTTATCAGTCTGTTATCCGACTCTATCGAAGCCCAGACAATTCATTACAATGCTTTCTCACACAACGATTATGAACGTCCCCGTCCGCTATTCGATGCCCTTTCATTCCAATTCAATTGTGTGGAAGCGGATTTATGGCTAATCGACGGCGAGCTGTATGTGTCCCACGATTCGGTCGCCCCCAACCCGGATATCACATTCGAGAAACTGTATCTCTTGCCATTAGTCGAACGGATCAAAAAGAACGGGGGCAAAGTATATCCGGGCAGCGACCGCCCGTTTTACCTGATGGTCGATTGCAAGACAGACGGCGAAGCGATGTACCCCGTCTTGAAAAAGAAACTGGAGCCATACGAATCTCTTTTCTGTCATGAAAAGGACGGGAAACTGCAAGAAAGTGCCGTGTTGTTCTATCTGTCAGGGAGAAGTCCCCGTAAGGCTATTGCTGCTGAAACCAATCGATTTATCTTTCTAGACGGTACGATAGAAGATTTAGGGAAAGGTATTCCGGCCACCCAAATGCCTGTCATTAGCGATAATTATTCCAAATACATCGGCTGGAAAGGCCAGGGAGAGATACCCGCCGAAAAGCTCGAAAAGATGCGCGAATATATCCGGCAAACCCATGCGGAAGGCAAACTATTCCGCTGGTGGGGTGCACCGGACACACCACTATTCAAAAAGTTCTTTATCAAAGAAAAAGTGGATCTGATCGGGGCCGACGACCTGAAAGCGTTGAGCTTGATTTTATAGAATCCCTAAAAAATCTTTTTTCATCCCGAATAATTCTTTTTTAAATGTCTATTAATTCTGTAATCGGCGTCAGTGATTATATAATCACAACCACTGATTATATAATCACTGACGCCGATTACAGAATTAATAGGCACTCCGATGTTTTCTTATGCTATGTAGATAAGGAAACCAAGACTACTTATAAGACGAAATATTGAATAACTTCTTCATCTCACCCGTTTTCACCTTAGCCGTAAACAGGTCTTGCAAATCCTTAACGGATAAGGAGTAAGACGGTGCGAAAGCAGGGGATTCCATGTATTCCAAAATACTACGATAGAACTGCCGGGCTTCCGGTTTGTCCTGTACGGCTTTCAAATCGGACATGCAAACTAAGAGTTTGCCGTTCCCAACCTTGAATTCGAACAACAGACCCAACTTATGGTTGCGTTCGACATTGTCGATTACCTGCACGATCGGCCGGTAATCGTCGGACAGACGATCCAGAATCATAGGGTAGCTCTGCTTGATGATCGGGAACCATTGCCAGTTGGTGTGGAACTCGGTCGGGAAATCAGCCAATGCAGGGTGGCCAGGATCAGTCAAGATTCCCAATGTACCGGGAGAAACTGGGCGGTCCAAGTTTTCGCAGATAGTCCGGAACATACGGTAATTCCAATAATCCGTCTGGAAAAGTCCGCCTACCGTTTGATCCTTATGTTTGTCTTTCGAAGGGAACCAAAGGACTTTGCCACCCTCTGTCAGGTATTTCAGATGGGCATCCAGGTCATCCGTCACACAAATATCTTCAGATGGTGTAACCTCCTTATCAGCCGGATAAATCCAAAGTGAATAATCATTCCGGTAAGGAGTGCCGTCTATCGACAAGGCGAGCGTGACTTTTTCAGCCTTCCGGACAGAAGCGATAGCCGGTTTCAATGTGCCTACCTTTGCCAACTCTCCTTGTTTGACCTGTAAAGGTAAAACACCCTTGTCCAAGACCTGTTGTTTGCTGTCGGTCAATACCCAAGACAATTGTTTGCCATTCAAATCACTTTCGGAATAATTAGCGATCTCTACCTCTCCGGTGAGCGCCTCATCGTTCGTCCAACAGAACTTCTCCGTGCAGAACAGAGGAACCACTTCCGAACAGAAATGCCGCCATTCTTCCGGCGCGATCAACCCTTTACTTTCCATAAAAGCATCCAAGATTCCGACATAAGCTGAGCCCTGTCCCGGATAATCCTGCAAATCGAGCAACTGGAAACCGCCCCATTCCGGCGTACGCAGGTTCATCTCGATATCCGCCCGGTACAACAGGGCCGACCATTTACCGGAAGCCATCATAAAGTCATGCGCCTGGTCGATCATACCGGCCTCTTCCAAGCGTTTCTTGAAGATTTCGAAATTGCGAGGCTTCAATACACCCGTATATTTCTTGATCTCTTCATAATTCGGATATACCTGGAACTGCCCCGTCTCGTGGCTGATAATCGGAACATCGCACAAAGCATTGGCAGACGAGAAATCCATCTCCGAATTCGGGTACGTGTGATTCAGATACCCGCCGTCATAAGCGTCAGCAAATGAGAAAGAGGCACGGGCATGGGTGTTGAACTGCTTGTCGTCTTCACGCCCGACACGGCAAGTCGTGAAATAATCTTCATCCGCCTGCTTTCCTTTAAAGCCTAAATAATTATTCGAACCGGAAGCATAGATATGGCGGTTATCCTCCTTTTTGAAGGTCTGGATCAGCATGGCAAGTCCTTCTTCGCCGGACATCTCGTTTCCTAATCCGAACATCACGAAAGAGGCATGATTGCTATAAGCCCGATGCAGGTTCCGCCCTTCTTTCAACAGATAATCGCATAATTCGGTATCATCGATATCGATATTACCCCAAACAGGAAGTTCCGGTTGCAGGTAAATGCCTTCGATGTCGGCAGCCTCAAAACAGGCTTCGGGAGGACACCAGGAGTGGAAACGATAATGGTTGATGCCGTACTGTTTCGCTACCTGGAAATAGTGCCGCCAGGTCTCCACATCCATTGCGGTATGGGCTATCAGTGGAAAGACGCAGGCGTCATGTTTTCCGCGCAGGAACGTAACTTTGCCATTCATGGTGAACTGACGTCCTTTTGCCTTGAAATCGCGCAAGCCGAAAGTCGCCTGCTCCGTATCGACCGATTGATCTGTTTTTAGTGAGACAGAGAGACGGTATAGAGCCGGTGTAAATTCGCTCCAAAGCAAAGCCTTATCCCCCAGCGCAAGTTCGAACTCCTGTTCCGGTTTCGTCCAGTTCACTTCAATTGTCTGTACCGGTGTTTTATGTTGTTTATCCGTATTCCAGGCTTCGGCATAAAAGGACAATATACCTTTTCCCGCCCCTTTGTCCGGGTTACGAAGGGTTACTCTGGCAGTCACGACTTTTTTCGCGACATCCGGATAAAGCTGAATCTCATCGATCCCGCAAAGAGGTGCGCTTTCCAGATAAAAATCACCGATAATTCCATTCCAGTTTGTCTGTGTGGAAGCAGAATAAGCATGTGAAGAGCCGTAGACCTTTTCTGGCACGGCCTGCTTGCCGTTATCGACTAAAATAGCAACGGTATGGGTTCCGGGAAACAGATAAGAGGACAGATCATATTGTTGAGCCGTAGAGATATCGTTATTTGCCCCAACTTCTTTTCCATCGATCCAGATCGTCGTAGGCTTCGTGCGTTCCATCACTAAGCGGACGGATGTTCCGTCCCATTCTTCCGGTATACGGATCTGCTTCGTGTACAGTGCTTTCCCTTCAAACACATATTCCCTGGAAAGGCCTGTAGTCAGTGTCATATCCGTATTGTAAGTTCCCATTTTCCCCATATCGGTAGTACCGGGCAGGAAAAGAGAATCCGTACAAGACTTTGTCAACCAATCAGGAGCAATCCCCGTACCGGCAGTATCCAGTTGCAATCCCCAATTACCCTCCAAGGAAATGCGACTCCGGGTATCAGGAGGCAGTTGTTGGGTACAAGCGGAATAAAATCCGGCGGTTAACAACAAGGCAACAAGTTTAATCGAATTTTTCATCTTCTTCAAGTTTCTATTTATATGCTTCAGCTGTTTTCGTTTCACCCGGTTTACAAACAATATCGAGATAACTGAACGGATTACCCAGTTCATCGTTCGTATGCTTGGCATCCATCCCGCTAATCATGGCGACATTACCCGGAAACATGGCTCTCCAAATCAATTCTTTCCCGGACTTGTTCGCGAAGGTACTACTTCCGGCAGATTGATGCAAGATAGATATTTTTCCTGAGAATACAGGAATATTTTCTATCGAAATCCAACGGGTAGCATCCGTAAAGCGCGGAAGGGTGGTAATACGGTTTGCCGTGACATCGGCATCTACGCCGGCAAGTCCACACACAATTCCTTCGATCACACCGCTGGCTACTTCGGGATAATCCCGACGTTCATTCGCATAAAGCTCCTTTAGATAATGATAGCCCATATCCTGCCTGCCGTATTTATAAAAGATCTTCGGATAGTAAGACATGCTTTCCACGTTTGTCTCTTTCTCCGACAGGATCGCCAATAAACGATTGATACGTTCCGGCTTGTCTACGATACCGAACCAAAGAGGAAAAACATTACATCCACCTTCTTTCAGGTTTTCATTCTCCAACTTATAGGCATAATAGTTTTGAGTCTCTTCATTCCACCAACCGGTATTATATAGGCGGGCATACTCTTCCGCCTTCGACTCATAGTGGAGGGCGGCCTCTTCATTTCCTCCCAGCCGTTGAATCTGTGCATACGATTTCAATCCTCGGTAGATCGTAGCGATCAAATCGCCGGTTACCGTCAGCCCACGAACCGATTCCTCATAAGAAGGGAGCCCACGGAAGGTTTTGAACTTCGGATCGACACGTGCATCGTCTTCGTGCATCACCCCCGGACGTTCCATGATCTTATCCGCCTGCAACTGCCATCTGTCGATATATTCATTGGCCGATAAACGGAAGAACTCTTCAAAACGAGGATCATTGATGTAGACTTCATTTCCTGTCCAGAGGTACAAACGGTAACAAGCGTTCATCACATCGAAGTTCGCATTCAGGTTATACCAGAAATCCTGATCCGAGACATAATCAGCCGAAGCCGGCAGGTTATTCCTGTCTATCTCCCAATAGCTGCAATAGTCCTTCGACTCGGAAATATTCTCGACAAACTTACCCATCATATTCGCATTTTGCCTGCCATGCCCATTCAGCTCCTCGCCTATACATTGATGAGAGACATCCCGCATGCAGAAAGCCTGGCGATTCGGCAAAGCCGCTTCATACCAAGGTCCGACCGGATCGGAGTCCTCCCCGACATACCGATTCGAATTACTTACAGCCCAATCGAAGATCTTCACCAGGGCCGTATCATCGGATGCCACACAAAATGAGGTACGTGCTGCATCCGCTATATCAGGATACTTCTCCTGCCTGGGCTGGCCGCAAGCACAATTTAAAACAAGGATAAGAGATAAATATGATAATTTCATTTTTATACGATCATTATGTTATTACAAAAAAAGCGCATCAGAATATCCTCAGATAGTCCTGACGCGCTTTCTCCCTATAATTCAGAACCGGTTATTATTTCCAACCTTCGTTTTGGGTGATACGACCTGGGTTCAAGTCGATCTCTGCTTGCGGAATCGGCCACCAGAAATCTCTTGCCGTATAAGCATCTCGCTCCGCTGGAATCAAAACGGTATGTTTAGGCGTCCCGCTCGAAAAGTCGCGATATTCGATACCTTCGATCGGCTTGTTCATCACATCCAACAAAATGTTCCAGCGACGGATATCGGCAAAACGAAGGCCTTCCTGCGCAAGTTCTACACGTCTTTCGTTGCGGATCAGATCCCGGAGGCTGCCGTTATACTGTTCGGCAACCATTTTGTCGATATCGTTCGTATTGCCGGCACGGTCACGAATCACTTTTATCAGGGACTTGGCTTCGTCCGTACTTCCTCCGGTTTCCACCAACGCTTCCGCCCTCAACAGATAAGCTTCCGCATAACGGAAAATTATAAACGAGTTGTAAGTTGTCCATGTTTCTTCTTCCTGACAATATTTTTTCCAAGACAGGCCGGTAGGCGTCTTGTTCCATTCGCCACCGCCGCCTTCTGCCAAGACATCACCTACGCTGACTTCCTTGTCTTGCAAAGCCCCGTAATCCTTGTTAGGATCAAAATAAGTTTTACCCTCTTTTTCAACCACATTGTTCGGAATCGTATTAAAATACTTGCCACGCATTTCCATACCCGGAGCATAGATAGTCTGGTAAAAACGGGGATCTTTATTCAGATACGGCATAGTTTCATTTCTCTCGCCCACATATTCAAATGCATCAGCTAATGCCTTCACCGGAGTTGTCACGCAATAACCACCGATAGACTGATTATACCAATTACCCCAACTGTTCGTCGCATCCAATGAATAGCGTCTTACCAGGATCACTTCATCCAAGTCTTCACAACCAGTTACAAACAACTTGTCAAAATCGGCCAGCTGCGGAGCAGATGCAACCAATTGGGCCGTTTCATCCAACGTAATCTGGAAATAAGATTTATCATTCAGATAACCGGCCGCATAAGCAGCAGCACGTGCACGAAGCAAGCGGGCAGCCGGTTTTCCGATCTTCGATTTATTGCTTGGCTTGTCCGGTAATCCGGCAATTGCCTTGTCCAGGTCATCCAGGATAAAATCGAACACTTCCTTCGGGTCCTGTACTTGCTTAACGTTTTCACTTTCCGCTACTGTAGCCGGATTCTCGGTATAAAACATGATATGTCCGAAGATAGAAACCAAATCCAGATAAAAATAGGCACGCAATGTACGAGCTTCACCCAAAACCTGGTTCCGGTTAGCATCGCTTTCCCCGCCCGGCCATTGGTACTTATCAATATTGTTGATTACGTTATTCGCACGCTGGACGGAAATATATCCCTTATCCCATTTGTCAGCCGGGAAAGAAGAGGCTGTACTCCCGATGCCTCGCCCCAAGTCATATCCTCTATTCCAACTATGCGTAACCAAACCATTATCTGTCACGCCATCCATCCACAAATCATAACTTTCGACGTTCAGTCTCTCATACAAGGCGGTCAACGCCTTTTCATAGTCTTCTGCCGACTTGAAATAACCGTCCGCCGTAATAATACCTTCCGGTTCCAGATCAATATTACTGTTACAACCGCCTGCCATACAAAGGGTAAAAGCCAACGCCCCATACAGCAACGATTTCTTATATATTTTCATAATGCTCTATTTATTAGTTTAGATTAAAAGATAATGTTTACACCGAAGTTTACGATTTTCAACGGAGGAAAATCATTGATTCTATCACTTTTTCCTTCTGGGTCCAGACCTTGATACAAACTACTGAATGTAAGCAGGTTCGAGCCAGAAACATACAATCTCAGCTTTGTGATTCTCAGCTTGTCCGTGATACCCTTTGAGAAGGTATAGCCCAACTGGGCGTTTTTCAGACGTAGATAATTTGTCTTTTTCAGGAAGAACGAGTTGTAGGTAGATGCATTCCGGTTATTGGCTGCTTCCAAACGAGGCATTTCGGCATTTCCATTCTGGTTCTCTTCCGTCCATCTGTCGCGGAAATGTACACCGGTGAAGGCCTCATAGCTTGGTCCTTCGATCCATTCCCCATACATCATACGATTCGCGCCGCTTGATCCCTGGAACAGCAAACTCAAATCGAAACCTTTATATTCGCCGCTGATATTCCATCCATATGTGAACTTAGGGATATTGGAGGCAAAGATCTGACGGTCGTCCGGGTCGATCGTTCCATCGTTATTCGTATCGACCAGTTTCACATCGCCGGCATGAAGATCAGACATACCACGCGGGTCCGATTTATATTTGGCACGGTATTCTTCCAATTCCTGTTCGTTCGCGATCAAACCGTCTGCCTGATAGATGTAGAAAGCATTCAAAGGCGAACCGATCGTTTGAATATTATAACCGCTGATATTCTTGTCATCACCACCGCGGTCGATCCATTCGTTCTTGTTATAAGCCAAGTTGAAAGAAGTGTTGAATGTAAACTCTCCGAATGTTTTACGGAAACCGACCATAGCTTCTACACCTGAGTTACGAACCACTCCGGCATTTTGTTCAGGAGCATCCAGACCAATGAAATGAGGGATACCCAGTGCTAACAAAATATCTTTCGTATCTTTTGAGTACCAGTCCAATTCACCATAGATCGTGTTATTTAGGAAACCAAAGTCCAAACCGATATTAGTCTGTTCCACTGTTTCCCAAGTCACATCCGGATTCGCCATCTTCTTCTGGTAAACAGCAGAAACAAGGCTACCGTTCATGACCACATTCGAGGTGTTATACTGAGGCAGAAACATGAAGGCATCGATACGCTCGTTACCGGTCTGCCCCCAGGAGGCTCTCAGTTTCAGATTATCCACAAATCCCAGATTTTTCATAAACCCTTCTTCCGAAATACGCCATGCAGCAGAGAAAGACGGGAAAACACCCCACTTATGGCCTTTAGCAAAACGGGAAGAACCATCGGTACGGATATTCGCTTCAAATAAATACTTATCCTTAAATCCGTAGTTTACACGTCCGAAGAAAGAGTTGATACCCCACTTGGTCGGATATCCTTCCGCAAACTGACTACCGGCCGAACCTAAAGAAACGTCCGGTAAAGCATCAGAGATCAAATCTTTACGCTGAGCCATTGAATAATAGTTGCGGTAAGAGATTTGCTCCATACCGTAGAGCAACGCCAAATCATGGTTGTCGCCGAAACGCTTTTTGTAATTGGCCAGGAAACGAAGTGTCATCTGGTAACTGTTGTTACGTGAATCTTTTACACTATTCGGATTATTACGTTGTGTAACCAGTTCACCAGCTTCATTGTAATATTTATAATTCTTATAATGGATCTTTCTTCTGTCCCAGGAACCGTTCAAAGAAGCCATACCCGTAAACACCAAATCCTTGATCGGTTCGAAATCGGCTTTTACCTGCCCATAAACCACATCCATATTATAACGGTCTTCCCCTACGACATCCAAATCCATAAGAGAGATGGCATTTCTATTCTGTTTATCCAAACGGTAATCGCCATTTTCATATCTGACCGGCGATGTGGGCTGCATGCTCCATACATCATACTGCACGCTACCTAAAGATTCCGGCCATAGGCGGTCAACGTGACGATATGTTACGTCACTACTCACCTTCAACATTTTGCCAATATTCAAATCTGTATTTACACGATAACTATAACGCTGATATTCCGTATTTTTAACCAAACCAGGCTGATCTAGATAGTCAAACGAAACCAAATAACGTCCGACTTCACTACCACCCGTCAGGTTTAATGTATGCTGTGTGATATAAGTAGGTTTATACACCTCATTCGCCCAGTTCAGATAAGAATGGTTATACGGATCATCGCCTCTTTCCGTTGCCAGAATATCATCTTCCGAATATTTGATCGAACCACCGGAATTGACTAATGCTTCATTAACCATCGTCATATATTCGCGTGCGGAAACCTGCTCGGCTCTCACCGCCCGGTCTTGGAAACCGATAGTACCGTCATACGATAATTTCACTTTACCTTCCTTACCGCGTTTGGTCGTTACTAGAATTACACCGTGAGCAGCACGTGAACCGTAGATAGAAGCAGATGCGGCATCTTTCAAAACAGAAATATTCTCGATTTCGGAAGAAGGAATCTGGCTCAAAGACATTTCGATACCGTCCACCAATACCAGCGGTTTGGCATTGCCAGTCGTACCGACACCACGCAAGTAGATTTCAGGATCGTCACTACCTGGAGCACCACCACGGTCGACTACTGTGATACCGGGACTCAAACCCTGCAAAGCTTTTGTAGCATTTACCACTGTCATTTTATTGATTTCATCACCTTCCAGCTTTGTAACGGCACCAGTAGTCGTCACTTTACGCTGAACACCGTAACCGACAACAACAACTTCGCTCAATGCTTGGGTATCTTCAACCAACTGGATAGCCAATGTCGACTGGTTACCTACCTTTACTTCCTGCGTATTATAACCGATATAGGATACCTGTACAACCGCACCCGGAGCGACTTCCAGTGTAAACTTGCCATCGATATCAGTGATAATGCCGTTTGTAGTTCCTTTTTCAATCACATTGGCGCCAATAATAGGTTCACCCAGATCGTCCGTAACGACACCCGTAATCGTTTTCTTCTGCTGAGCAATAACCGGAGCAGATGTTTCCTTTGCCTTATAACTCGACAGGACAATATAAGAACCTTTTTGGGAATAATTCAGTCCTAACTGGGTAGAGAGGTTATCCAAAACTTCCTTGATGGACTTACCGACCATATTAACGGATATCCTTTTATTTACATTTACACCGGCATCATAAATGAAAAGATAATCCGTCTGCTTTTCAATAGTATTCAAATAATCTTTCACTGAAAGATTATCACCCTGCAGGGTGATCTTTTGCGATATCGCATTCTCTGCATGCAAGCAGAAAATGGCTGCAAATAATAACATATAGGTTATTCTCATAATCCTAAATAAATGTTTATGTCGTGATTTTAATAAGAGACAAAACCCCGACAAAGGTATTTTATTCATAACTTTGTGATATTTAAAGATTAATACTTGTGTTAGACATGTGTTAGTTGTAAGGCGGTGAATCTCGCACATTCATCGCCTTTTTACATTGTTTTTCGTGTTCCACTTCATTCCATAGGCATTTTCGTTTTTAATTTAAGGTTACACATTTACTTTATATAGATAATCGTATTATCGTCGCTGCGGGAAAAAGTAAAACGCGTACTGCGTTGCAACACCTGCAAAATGAAATCCACCCCGTCCGAAACACGACATTTACCACTACATTTATAGTCATGCAGACTTTTGTTTTGGATTACAATACGGATATCATACGTCTTCTCAAAGCGTTTCATCAAATCGGCAAAACGGATATCCTCAAAGCAAATCAATCCCTCTTTCCAACGATAATCATCCAAGTTACGGATCGATTCCACCACCATTTTACCTCCCGTCCATTCCGCTTTCTGCATCGGAGCAAGCCGGATGGAAGGACCAGGCTCCATTTTATTTGTTAACTCAATGGAACCTTCCAGCAGGGCAGCTGAAAATTCGCAATCCGACTCCGCCTCATTCACCCGAACATTAAACTCCGTCCCCAAAACTTTTATATCACATTTCTTTGTCTGTACGACAAATGGATGTTCCACATCTTTAGATACATCAAAATAGGCTTCACCTTTCAACGACACACGGCGGATTTCCTCACTAAAAGAGGCCGGATAAGTCATTTCACTACAAGCATTCAGCCAGACATTCGTCCCGTCGGACAGGGTGAGGTTCGCCCGCTGCCCCGGAGGAACGACGATCTTGTTCATCTCCAATACAGGAGCCGGTTTTCCCACATTATTAGATATGTATAGGGCAGACACTAGCAATACGGAAATTGCAGCAGCGATCTTCAGCGATTCTCTGATAACAAAAGGCAGGCTGAAACGGTGACCGGATTGCACCATGCTGCTATTTTTCGTCTTATGCAACAACAGCACATCAAAATATTTCCGCTCCCTTATCAGCTCTTCCCGATTCTTATCAGAAGCATCCACCCAATCGCAAACAGCCTCTTCCTCTTCAAAAGAGGCTGTTCCTGCAAAAAATCGATGTAATACATTTCTGTCCATACGTTATATAAGCACCTCTCGAAAGCAACCCCCTAAAATTTTATCCGAATATTTTCACCTTCCTTTATTTTCCGGTTGCTGATCGTTTTTCCGTCTGCGATAACGGCAACTTGCAGTTGATCGCCAAGACGCTTCACTTCAATATCGAATACTTGATTGAACGCGCAAATCTTACGCAGGTTCATATGATCCCACTCTTGCGGCAGGCGGGGAGTAAAGACAAACGAATTCAGGCCGGTCGGACGAATACCGAACATCCCTTCCGTAATGATACGGCAATACAAACCGCTTTCGGCAGACAGATGGCGCTGGTTGCCTTCCGGCCATGCCTCGATTGCATAAGGGACATGTTCACCCAACAGACGCTGGGAAGAATAGAATCTCAAATAATCGGTAGCCTTCTCCGTCTCACCGCAAGCATACACGCCACGCAACGCATACAAGGTGGAGCGATCCCAGAATGTTTCACTTCCGGCCTGCGTCAGCAAACCGTTCTCCGTCCACAGGCGCGGAGAGAACAACGCCTGGATGGTCGCATCTTTCCGATCCTGTATCCCGACCGTGAGCGGAATGCAGATCCAAGAACGCAGGACATCATTTCCTTCATAATATTTATAGGTATCAAATCCTTCGACGGTCCCGCCGAAATAGCGGTCGATATTTTTCTTCAGGGCTGTAGCCTGGCGAGCATAGGCTGCAACCGGCTTACCTAAATCCTTCCCTAAATAACCTGCTGAGATCAAAGCATCATAATATAAGGAAGAGGTACAAAGATTTGCTTTCCCTGCTGGGAAACGGTTTTCCAGTTCATCCGCATCGGAAGCCACAACACCACTCTCGTTCAAATTGCGCCGACAATATTCCAAGCACCATTCGATCAATGGCCACAACTTTTCGGCTTCTGCCTTATCTCCTTTGGACAAAGCATAACGGGAAGCACCATAAGCGACCATCGCCGCATCGCCACGATCACCGGCTCCTGCCCAGACATCAATGCCTTCCGCTATGATCGAGCTAGGCAACGGCTTGTATTCCGGATTCATGAAGCGGGCAAAATGTTCATACGAGCACAATGCGGAACGGTTTCCGACCTCATATCCCAAATAAGGGAAGAAAGGGTTGATATATTCCGCCTGGTCGTTTGCCCAGATAGCAGCATAGTAGGATTCGCCTCCGGGGCCATGCATCAGGCCTCCTTTCGTATCGTAAATACTCTCCGCTCCACGGATTTTTGCAAAGGCGAACATTGTATTGATGACAGGATCGGGCGTATCCAGAACCAGGTTATCCCAGAATCCGGCAATCAAATCCTGCCGGGCCTGTAATTCCCTGTCAATATCGAACGATAGCTCGCGCTCATCCTTTTTGTATCCGGCAAAAGTCGCGCTGAACGTCAACTCCTCGCCAGGTTGCAACTGACGAGCCACCTGTCCGTTGATAGTCGAAACTAATTTATAGCTGCCATCCACCCCTTTCGCGGCATCTGTCTCGACAACAGAGCGTGAAGAAGGGATTTCCACCGATATCGCGGATTCACCTATATTCCGTAAAATATATTTTTCACAAAAAGCCGGATTCGAAACGGAAGGAAACAAGATACGTGTCAAGCCGAGTTTTCCCTTACGGGGAAGTGTGTATTCGCTCTGGACGACCATCGTGCCGTTCAACGTAACCTCCTTTACTTTCTCGTTCAGCAAAGACTGCCCGTTTACCTCGACCATATCCGTCACGTTCCAGGCAAAACGACGCATTAAGCTGGCATGAGTATTATTCGGAATCGTGCGTAGCATCGGCCATACCATACTTCTGTTCAGCATAAAGGCGCCGTTTGCATCGACTCCGTAGCGAAGCACGGTCGAAACTCTCAACCCACTCATTTCAATATGATCCTCATGCGGAACCCGCTCATCCACCTGCCAGGTAATACCACCGGCAGAATTAATAGCCCAGCGATCGGCTGCCGATACGGAGAGGCAGCTAATCCATAAAAAAGATAAAAGGCAGTAAATCTGTTTTCTCATGTTACTTAATCAATAATGTGTTTTTCAAATTTCTTTTATAATAAGCACCTCAAAAGAGATATCCCCTAAAAAAATATCATTTTTTCTGAAATACTTTTGTTTCACATGAACAAAACAATCGTCATATAGTCCTTCAACTTCACTTTCAATATCTTCAATGCTTTGGATATGTGGAACTCCACACTCTTGACGGAAAGCGAGAAATGGGCAGCGATTTCCGGGTATGTTTTATTTTCATAGCGGCTCATGATAAAGATCCGGCGGGTTTTGTCGGACATCATTGCCAATGCCTCATTCACGAGCCGTCCGGCCTCCGAGCTGAAAATTTCCTGAGGATCGCAGGCTTCAAGGGTGGCAATCCTCAGACTATTCACCCGTTGCTGATGCTCCTGGATACGTTGTTCCACATCTTCGCGGACACGAAGATGACGAAGGTAATTCAGACATTTATGTTTGATCGCTTCCAGGATATAGGCAGGAATATTCGAATCGGAAGAAAGAGAATGGCGATTTTCCCAATAATACATGATTCCCTCAACAGCAATATCTTCCGCTGCCGCTTCATCTTGCAGGTACGTATTGGCGAAACGCACAAACAATCCATGATATTCGGCAAACAACTTATTAAAAGCTTTTATCTCCGAGGCTGTTTCCATAATGTCTCTTTTCGCCGATAAAGATAGTACAAAAAACGCTGTTTCCAGACTGTTATTTTAGAAAAACAATCTGAAAACAGCGTTTATATCTCCTCTCTCGTTTATGCGAATCAGAGACCCATGTTTTCAACCGCTTATTTTACTTTTTCGAACCAAGGCAGGCGTTCCAGAGGGGCTGTCACTTCAATCGTTTTCGGTCCCTTGAACTTCTTACCCGTATCGTCCACCCATACACCTTCGGGCAGCATCACTTTGCGCGTGTGTTCCTTGGTCAGTACCGGGGCAACCAGATATCTGTCACCCAACATGAACTGATCCTTACAATCAACGAATCCCTGGTGCGGAAACGCATATTCCATATGCCGGATGATCGGCTCACCGGTCTTTGCGGCATGATACGCCTGTTCCAGAATATATGCTCCCATCTTCTCATGCAGACGGGCATAATCACGGCAAATCGCCAGATGCTTTTCATCGAGGATGCGCCAAGGAGCCACCGAAAACTGCATCATCGGCATCAAGGCATGTACCTGGCAGGAACGCACGATCAGCTCTTGATCGAGCTTCGTCTGGTCTACTCCCAGGAAAGAGGCGAACTGGCCTCCGCCGATCATATCCGGACAGGCATAGGCATATCCCAGCAAACCGGCAGCAATCATATCAGGGATCAGCAGGCCGACCGCATTCCAAGAGTAATCTTTATCACCCAGACGCTGAACCAGCGCTTCACCTCCCATCTTCCATCCGGCACGATATTCGTTAAACGGGAAATCCAACCCGATCTTCGCCCAATACCGGCACATATCCACTGAAGTAGCCGACTTATCGTAAAACTCCAGTTCCGGATCGTTATAATGACCGATATCACCGGCATCGAACTTGAAACCATCCGCCCCATATTTCTCCTGCATGCCGCGCAATTGTTGTTTCAGATGTTCGGCAGCGGCCGGATTGCTCAGGTCATAGCAGGCACTATAACCGTTCCACCAAGGAATGATGGCCGCTTCATTCGTCCCCTTTTTTTTGATCAGGAATCCTTTCTGCTGAAGCTCACGAAACTCCGGGCTATCCGGACTGACGAACGGGCAAATCCAGAACATGATCTTGAATCCCTGTCTGTGCAGACGATCAATCATTCCTTTCGGATCAGGAAAACGTTCGGGTTTAAAGTCGAAATTGCCATAATATTTCTGCCAGTTGTCATCCACCATGAACACGCCGACCGGAAAATCATTCTCCAATACATGATCCGCATATTTCAGGATATCCTCCTGATTCTGGTTATACATCAGTTCGATCCAGGTATTATACTGCGGCATGGAAAAGAACAACGGATCCGGCAAATCACCGGAAGGTGGGAAATGTTTGGCAGAAGCAGCCATATAAGCATCCTTCAACGTACGGCCCGCCAATACCGGCTCCATCTTCTCATAATCGGAATACAAACGCAACTCTCCATTCTCGACCTGAAAAGAAAACGGCTTGTCACTCCAGATATACCGTCCCTCCGAAGAAAGCAGAAGCGGCACGTTCTGATTGTTCAGGTTCTCGACAGAGAGGTCGAACAAACGCAAGTCACCTTCAAAAGGCATCTTCGATCCCAAGCCGACTGCACCGCCCCACCATTTCTCTCCTTCGAGAGACGTTATTTTCGATTCGTACTTGCTCGCAGCAAAGCAGGGCAATGCCAAGAGAACCAAAAAAAGGAGACAGATTGATTTACGTGTCATAATATATTCAATGTTGTTATGTTATTTGCCGAATATTTCCACAAATATACGTTTTACTGTCGAAATACAATCTCCTTCCGGTTCGCTCGAATAAACATTTGTTGCCTTCGTCCAGCGTTCCTCGATTGCATAAAAGTCGATAGCCGCCGTTTTTCTGCCATCCAAAAGCCGAGTCTGATAATCGAACCAGGTTTTCCAGCGCATATAATAGAAATCTTTCAGGATACCATTCCATTCGCGATGGGCATAATCCCGCAAGCCGCCTTCGTCGGCCGCCAATCGGTTACCCCAAGTCGTAATCTGTACACGGGCATTCCACTCGTACAATTCCTTTTCTTCAGGAGTACTTCCGAGGCTGCGGGCACGAGCGATCCAGGTTCCAACCTTAAATTCAGGACGCGTTGCCAGCAATTCGTCCTGCAACAGAATCAAACGCAGGAAACGGTCGGAAGCATCCTTATACAACTTTTTGTCGCCAGCGGCAAAAGCGGCCTCAACAACCTTCTCCGTAAGACGTCCTTTCTCGGCGATCGCCTGGCGGACGATATCGACCAAATCATACTCGAAATTATTGTTTCCCTTGAACTCATCGGCTACAGACACCATCATGGCGGCAGCACGGATCACATTGTTCGGATCATAATAGTCTTTCATCTCCGACCAGCTTGAAACCTGATACGGATGTTCGGTAGGACGGGCACAGAATACAGATTCATGAGTTCCCTGCTGCGTATTTGCATCCGGACAGTTATAGATGGAATTGCTCAACAGTATCCAAGCGTCCTGCACCGTAGGATTGCTCTTTCCGTAACGGGCAACCGTATACTCCCTCAACCACTGATCCTTGTCGAAACGCTGCGGACGCCAAGGCAGTTCCGTCAACAGTTCAAACATGACCGGGTTGTTTTCGCTCCCCTCCATCGTCATGCCGACTCCTTTCAGCGTTTTACCGAACGGACTTTCCTTCGCCTTATAGAACTCGTCGATCACGTGCTTCATCTTCCCGTGTAATCCAACGTTCCCACCATAGTTCAGCAACATACAATAAATCCAGTCATGCTGTCCGAACCCGTCCTTCCGGTACCAAGTAGATGCAGGATCTCCCCACTGCGGACGGCTTTCCGCGAACAGATCCAACACGATCAGATCTCCTGCCTCCAAATTTCCGATCATCTGCGGACGCGGGTTCGCCTGCCATGCCTGAGCCACCCAGACGGCTTTCGGATTATTCTTCTTCATTGCCTGCATAATGGCCTTTCCAGCTGCATCCAGATCCACGCCAACCACACTTCCGCCTTCATGGAACGGGTCCATACTGTAATAGTCCGCTTTGCCGTACAGCTTGTTCATCTCCTTATAATATAAGGAAGCGATCTCCTCGAAACGCGGATCTGTCGGTTGCAAAAATGCCGGACGGCGATATCCGTTCCATAATCCCGGATCAGAGACATTCAAACCTAACTTCTCTTTTGCATTATGAGGAACCATACCGGAGTATCCGGGGAATACCGGTTCGATGCCATATTCACGCATCCGCTTCACGATCCGTTTCTGCAAAGCGATCTGCTGCTTATACCAACTATCCGGATTCGGGCCGCCCCAACCTTCCAAGTTGTTCATCAACCACCAAGCCTGGAAACCGGGACCGGCTACAAAATCGTTGATTTCTTCCTTCGTATAGCCTAACTTGCTCAGCACATTGTACCAAACGCCATCCGTCCCGACCATCGCCAACGGCAAGTTAATGCCATGCAACGCCATCCAGTCGATCTCTTTCTCCCAACGCGTCCAATCCCAAAAGGCCATCGTATAGGAGAAAGTACAATAGTTGAAGTCATAGCGGTATTTCATATCCGTCTCATGACGTTCCTTCTGCTTCACTGCCGGCAATACCTCCGGCAATTCGGCCTGCATGCCATTCCAAGAAAGATGAATTCCGGCATAATATTTCAGATACCAGTTCAGCCCGGTCGCGATACTCACATAATTATTACCCCGGATCACGACCTTGTCACCTTTCTGGTCGAGTTCGAAAAAATCGACAGGAGATTTCACCTGTTCAATCATAAATTTACGCGACGCACCTTTGTCGATACGTTCCAGCAACCCTTCGATAGGGGAAGCCGCTTTTACGGCAAGCGCAACCAGCAACATGCCGAGGATATGGATGATTTTCATTTGACAGAGATTTTATTCATTAAGATATTGACGCCATACTTTCCGTCAGGAGACACCCACCACTGCGTATCGCCGTTTGCACAACGGATCGCAAAACGATTGTCATACTGCAAACGGGCGGAGCCGTCGGGAATCCATAGGCCGAGGCGATACATTCCCTTTGCCAGGCCGAGCGGAATCTGCAAGTCGGTAGAAATCGTATGCAGGAGCGGAGTGCAGGAACTGTCGCCCGTTTCATACGGTTGCCAGTCATTCACATTCGCATCCGTCAAGGCGACATGGCAAACCTTACCGGACTCGTCAATCAAGACCAGATAAACAGGATGTTCATTAAACAAAGTCGAGAAACCGCGGTTTATCAAAGATATTTCGACAGGATTAGCCTGTCCGGCAAGCAAAACCGCCGGAGCCGTCATCTCCTGCAACTCGATACGGTAACCGAGATGGTCCCGGATATAATCGAATACATTCCGTTCCACTACAGAGCCATCTTTCCTGATGAAATACCCATCCGACACCGGCATCTTGTTCTCCCGCAGGAATTCTGTGGAAACAGGAGTTTCCTTCCAGTACATCATCGAATACTTATCTTTCGTATTCTTTTCCTTATAGTTATGAATCACGCTAAGAGAAGTGAAATGTTGCAGGAACAGGCGGCGTGCCGTTTGCAATCCATCAATGATCCACCCGGCTTCAGGATTATCGGGGTCCTCATTCATGCTCCAGGTTCCCCAAGGTAATTCTCCGTCGACCGGAAAACAAGGAGACTCACGCACAATCTGCTCATAAGCAGGCGTACCTTCTGACATTCCGCCATCCCACTGATGCTTTTTGATCACAATAAAGTCGTCATGGAAAGAAATCCGTTTATAATCATCAGAAGCCGTATCCAGCAGGTTCTTATATTCGGGAACCCGTATCTGGACAGCCCGCCCTTCCGGTGTCATCCGGCAGATATGTTGCAAAATAGTCCGTTTCGTATCGTCCGACTTTTCGAGACCATGAAAAGAACTGTGCCATTCTCCCCAAGCACCGATCATGCCAGCCTGTACAACCTGAATCACATCCTTATTCTCTTCAAGGAAAGGCTTGAGCTGTTCCGTATGGCGAATGATGTCTTCCAATGTAGGACCAGTAGCCGCCCGCCCCAAAAACTGGGTTTCATAAGCAAAACGGAGGACCGCTTTCTTGCCTAAGGACCTTAATTTGTCAAAGAAAATACCCATTGTCCGAAAATCCTCTCCTGTCAGCTCTTTTCCGACTGCTCCCGTCAAATAGAAGTAGGTCTGAACCAGTGATACGCTATCGGAAGCATAGAGTTCGGACTGTTCTTCCAGATAAGAAGTGATATCAGGATATTTTTCGGGAGCCCAGACATAGTTCTTTTCCGTTACATCCAGTGCCACTTCAAGTCGGAATCCTCTTTCGGGGTTATACAGCCCTTCCATTCCAGCCGGATCATCCGCATAAATACCCCGGAAAGTACGATGCTGCACCCCGGAATCGCAAGAGGTGAAAAATCCAAGCGTCAATGCGGAAACCAGCATAAAGGTCGCAATGTTTTTCATATCAATCGTTTTTAGTTGTTGTTATAATCAATGTAGCCTCCTGCCCTTTCAGCAAGTCATCCGGCAGACCGGTAATCTTCCCGTTCACGATAACCGTTCCGGCATCCTGAACCAAGCGCAAGGCTTTATCATCCAACGGTTCCCATTCCACAAACTGTTGTGTTACCGTCCCGTCGTTATAATGCACATTTACAAACGAAGGCGTGTATAACAACTCGCGTGTCACATGTCCGTCAATATCGCGCAAGGTAGCTTTTCCTTCGGATACCTGCAAGCGTGCCGGCTCGATAGAAGTGATGCGTAACTCATTTTCCGGTACTGCCTGACAGCCTTCGGGTATCTTCTTGTACATGCGGATATAGTCGATATCGAAACTCTTCGGATACGGGACGGAAGGATCGTAAGTCCCTGTCCAGCCGTTTTTCGCTTTCCGATTGTCATAAAAAGAGATAATCTGGACCAGCGGATAAGTGATCGCCGCCTTATGCGTCATCACCCGTATGCCATCCACATACACAGTCACACCTTCCGGTGTCCAGTCGAAGCCATATACATGAAACTCTTCCGCCAATTTCTTATTGGCGAACCAAGGATGTTCCGTGTGATACTGGATCGTCGAGTCTTTCCAGCTGTGTACGGTAGACCAGATACGATTGACATCAGTCCCCAATATTTCAAAGATATCGATCTCGCAACTTTGGTTCGGATCATCTTCAAACCCGATCAACCACCAGGCACAATGCACCCCGCCCCCAGCTTGCATCTTGGCACGCATTTCATAATAGCCATACTGGTTTATTTGTGTAGCTTCCGTCTTGATCGAATGAAGGGCTTTCCTTTTCGGATCATAGTGATGCATACCGGTACGGCTGGCACTCATAAAACCCGATATATACATTCCCTTATCAAACTCATTTTTTGAATCCCGGTCGATCGTCAACCGGACCACCCCGTCTTTCATCTCATACGTCGGTGTACAGACAGTCCGGTCTTTCGGCCAAGAAGGCAGATACTCAGGAATCCATTTCGTCCGGTCGATCTCTTTCCCCTCGAACTCATCGTGAAAAATCAAACGGTAACCCTCTTTCTCCAACGGGCTGGCGGGATAATCCTGCGCCTGTATGTTCTGTAAGCCGACCTGCAAAAGGAAACAGGCAAGAAGTGTACTGAATAGATGTTTATTGCTCATGATATTTATTTGTTAACGGAGAGAAAAAAGGCCGCGAATGATGCGGCCCTTTCTCAATTTAAATATAGACTCTAAAAAAATCGGATCAATAACCCGGATTTTGAACGATCTTACCCTTACCTTCGTTGATTACAGCTTGAGGTAACGGGAATAAGACAAATTCATCTTTGGTAGTCGTACAACCACGGTCTCTTGCATTCTGGATAAACTGTCCGTGACGGATCAGGTCGGAACGGCGGACACCTTCGAACCAAAGCTCATGCCCTCTTTCATCCAATACTTTCTGCAAGAAATCGTCTACTCCTTTTACATCACCCATTGTATATGGATTCAGCTTGGCACGTACACGAACCTGATTCAACAGGTCCAGTGCTTCGGAAGTTACGGCATTTCCTTTACGAACAATTGCTTCAGAAAGCAAAGTCAGGACGTCTGCATAACGGTAAACAACCAAGTCGATCTGGCTGCCGTCACCTGTAGATTCGGGGTCTTCGCCATATTTTACAGGAACAGCTCCAGAATAAAGGTTACCATGTTTGGCGATATCAGACTCTTCATTAAACAATACACCATCAGTACCTACATATTCGCCAACCAAAACAGACAGACGGTCATCACCTTCCTCAAAGGTACGGTAGAAAGGCCAAGGAACTTTATAACCATCCCACTTCTGGATAGAAGTATTCTTAGTCGGATAGTTTCCCGGTAAAGCATGGTCATGCCACAACTGAAGATTTGTACCTCTTTCTTCCGTACAAGCAAAGATAATTTCCTTGTTCCCTTCATTTTCAAGCGTAAAGATATCTGCATATCTGTCCATCAATCCATAACCGTATTCGGCTTTCAACAATTCACGGCCGCATTCTTCCGCTTTCGCCCAATTCTTCTCATGCATGTAATACTTCATTAGAATCGTATACGCCAAACCTTTATCAAAGCGTCCGAACTGTGTCGTACGGGTAGGCAAGCCTTTCAATGATTCAGTCAATTCCGTTTCAATGAAATTTGTCATCTCTTCTTGAGTCGCACGCGGCTCAATTACTTCATCCAACGGATTCTTCAAATCTTCCAGTGTCGGAATTGGAATAGGCCCATAGAAATCATACAATAAAAATGCCAGCCAACCACGGCCTAAATGAGTTTCAGCCATCAGTAAAGCCTTCTTCTCGTCACTCATTTCTACATTTGAGATACGATCCAATGTCAATGTCATTGTACCCAAATATTTGGCATAATCCGTATAATTGAGAGTCGTATAAGAATGATTCGGAGTCCAGTTATGAGTTGTCAGCGGAATCCAGCTATCATTCACCCAACAACAAACAGCAATATCAGTTGACATATCACCAATAACCTGGAAACTGTGAGCCGTACTGAATACACCGCTATACTCCGCACTACGGAAAGGAGCATAAACACCTCCCACAACAAGCGCCTCCGCATCCTTTTCATTCGTCGGGAAAAAATCCGGATTGATCGCATCATATCTTTCCGAATCCAAATTAGTACATGAGGCCAATGCGCAACAGCACATTACTGTATATAATAATTTCTTCATGACTTTATCTTTATTTTTAACTGTTTATACTATTAGAATGTAATATCCAAACCGAAGCTGTAAGTACGAACATTCGGATAAGCCCATTGCAACTGAGATGGAGCACTGTCTGAACTTGAAATGTCAGTTTCTGGATCGAGACCTGTATACGGAGTAATCGTAAACGGATTGTTCACGTCGAAATACACACGTACGTTAGACAGAATATGTTTGCTGGTCTTAATAGGAATATTATAACCTAAAGTAATGTTACGACAACGGATGAACCAAGTCTTTTCATAATAATAGTCACCGACTCCATAGGCACTTTCAGTCTGGAAATATCCGGGTAACGTACCGTTCGGATTGCTGGAGGACCAAAGATCCGATATTGAAGTAGGCTGATTATAACCACGGCGCAAGTCATTAACGTTATTACTCAACCATTGTTTCTTATAACTTCCGGCAGAAAGCTTATCAAACTGTCCATAGAAATAAACATTGAAATCAAAGTTTTTCCAACGCAAAGTATTATTAAACCCAAATAAATATCCAGGGTCAGCAGATCCGTAAATCACTTTATCTGCATCATCCAACTTACCATCAGGCTTTCCGGTCTTCATCGGAATGCCATGCTTATCAACTTTAATGGAACCATCGGATTCATAAACATATCCGTCAATATCTTTGATCTTCACCTGTCCGGGTAATGCACCGGGCATATGGTCGATCGTTTCACCTACTTGAACCAAACCATCTGACAAATAACCGGAATAGTAACGCATCCATCCGTTATACTCATCATAAGCATTCGGTTTCCATTTCGGATCACGTTCTTTCCACTTGTCACGATAGAGAGAGAATGTCAAGTCTGATGTCCATTCAAAATCCTTATTACGGATATTAGTCGTATTGATCGTCAATTCAAAACCCTGGCTCTGAGTCTTACCCACGTTCGCAATGATTTTATTCACCTCATTATAAGACAGCAAAGTCTGTTCATTCAACAAATCGGAAACGACTTTATGATAATATTCAGCAGTTACATTGACACGTCCATCCAAGAAACCTAAATCCAAACCAACGTTCCATTCACGGGCTGTTTCCCAAGTCAAAACATTGTTTCCGAGTTGACTCAAATAGACACCATTGATCATGGAATTGCCAAAGATATTATTGTTACCTACTTTATAATAGCTATAAGCTTTATCTCCTACGTTGGAGTTACCTGTTTCACCATAGCTCAAACGTAATTTACCATTAGACAATACATTTCTCAAAGGAGCCAAGAACTCTTCTTCCGTAAACCGCCATCCGGCAGCAACTGAAGGGAAGAATCCCCAACGTTCACCCGAAGCAAAATTTGAAGAACCATCGGCACGCAATGTCGCTGTCAGCAGATAACGGTCTTTAAACGTATAGTTCAAACGACCGAAGAATGAAGCCATACGAGATTTGGTTGCACTCGATCCTACAGTCGGACGTTTTGCATTACCCGCGCCCAAGTTGTTATACAAGAAACCGTCTGTAATGAAGTCATTGCTTTTTCCTGAAAACATTTCATATGTAAACAACTGATAAGAATGACCAACCAAAGCGTTGAAGTTATGGTCGCCTACCTGTTTCGTATAATTAGCAGTCAATTCCATCAAGTAGTCGGAATTATCACCCTGCGCAATAGAGGCCGCACCATTCTCACGTTGTCCATAAAGCGTTGTCGTTGGCAAATATTGTTTCAGTTTTTGATAGTTACGGTCGATACCGAAATTTGCCTTCAACAATAAGCCATCTATCGGGCGAACTTCAAAAAATGCATTTGCCAATAAACGCTCTTGAGTCGTCTTATCTGTAATGTCCAGCAATGAAACAGGATTCGGCAAGAAAGAAGCATCGGAGTTCATCGAATAATTGCCATTCTCATCCCGAATGGGCAAAGCCGGATTAAACTGAGCCGCAGAAACCAAAATTCCGGCATTCTCATTCTGGCCACTACCTAAAGGCACGTTGTCATATTCATTACGTGTCGCCGTCAAATTAATCCCCATCTTTACATATTTGCTCAACTTCTGGTCCAAATTGGCACGAAGAGAGTATCTTGTCATTCCATTATTTTTAATCACACCATCCTGATTAAAATAGTTTCCAGAAACCAAGTACTTCGTATTATCGTTACCTCCTGTTATAGATAAGTTATGAGAAGTCTGAAAACCTAAACGGGATATTTCATCAAACCAATTCGTATTATTAGCCGGATTGGCAATCTGAGCATCTGTATAAGGCAATGTCAAAGCCGGCAGGGAAGGGTCTGTCGCCTCTTTTCCTCCATAAATGCCAACACCGTTCGTACGCATCCATTGTTCACGAGTATAATCGTTTGTTGCCCGCATAAAACCGGAAGCGTCCAACATCTCGTAAGATTTGGCTATCTGCTGTACAGAAGCCGATCCGGAATACTGTACCTTAGCCGCCCCGCTCTTACCTCGTTTTGTCGTCACGATGATCACACCGTTACCGGCACGAGCACCATAAATAGCTGTCGAACTTGCATCTTTCAGCACTTCAATAGATTCAATATCGTTTGGATTGATAGAAGCCAGGATATTATCTTTATTACCTCCTGAATATTGATTACCACTATCCAATGAACCCGGAGAATTCACAGGAAAACCATCAATAATGATCAACGGGTCATTCCCCGCCTTATCAGAAGAAGCGGCACCGCGAATACGGAAAGTTGATTGTCCACCCGGCTGGGCACTAATCGTGCTGACCTGCAAACCGGCAGCCTTACCAGCCAAAGCATGACTAACTGTAGACACTGTTGCCACAGGAGTATCATCCATCTTGACAGATGCAACTGCACCTGTCATATCCTTCTTCTTCATCGTACCGTAACCGACAACAACCACTTCTTCCAAAGCCTGTGTATCTTCTTTCAACAGAACGTTGATCACATTCTGGTTCTTCACAACAATGTCCTGAGGGATGTATCCGATAAAGGAAATCTGCAAAGTCGCGTTAGCCGGAACTTCGATGGAAAAGTTTCCATCCATGTCGGTAGTAGTACCGTTAGTCGTACCTTTCTGGATAACGTTTGCACCGGCGACAGGGCCGAATGCATCGCTTACAGTACCGGTCACCTTACGATTCTGCTGCGTGGCGGCGGTAGAAGCCGGAGCTGCCTCGGAAGTCAGGACAATGTGACGATCCTTGATAGTGTATTTCAAACCTGTTTTAGCTGCAATAGCATCCAACACAGTCTGAATATTAACGTGAGTTCGGGATAAGAAAATCATAAAAAAAGTTGTGATATAGGGAGA
>ERZ791741.265-NODE-265-length-47915-cov-11.407898_pt1 | contig 47915 bp, 35 predicted proteins | sample MGYA00510040_ERZ791741 | MGnify/ENA primary metagenome ERZ791741 (study PRJEB30046, sample SAMN00791960) | human gut metagenome | study: EMG produced TPA metagenomics assembly of the A metagenome-wide association study of gut microbiota in type 2... | reverse complement strand
TAAATCCTGCTTGTGTTTGCGAAATATCCGTCATTTTCTTTGTTTTCAGATACACATTAAGAAGGAGGTTTGTACAATGGAAATGTGGTTTTCGGAATTTCATACCCCCGATGTAAAGCACAGCATTCGGGTCAACCGCCAGCTCTATTCCAAACAGAGCGACTACCAGCGCATTGATATTTTTGAAACGCCGGAATTTGGCCGGGTGCTTACGCTGGACGGCAATGTCATGCTGACGGAGCGCGATGAGTTCATTTACGATGAAATGATCACCCATGTGCCGATGTCGGTGCACAGAAGCGCAAAGGACATCCTCGTCATCGGCGCGGGCGATGGCGGCGTTGTGCGGGAACTGACCCGCTATGACCGTGTGGAGCGCATTGACCTGGTGGAAATGGACCCCCAGGTTATTGAAGCTTGCCGCGCCTACCTGCCCGGCAACGCCTGCCGTATGGATGACCGCCGCGTGCATATCTATTACGAAAACGCACTCAAGTTCATCCGCAAGTGTGAGGATGAATATGACCTTATCATTGTGGACTCCTCCGACCCGTTCGGCCCGTCGGAGGGGCTTTTCACCCGCGAATTTTACGGCAACTGCTATAACGCCCTGCGCGATGACGGCATTATGGTAAACCAGCAGGGCAGCCCTTTCTATGCCGAGGATGCCACCGCCATGCAGCGCAGCCACAAGCGCATTGCCAGCACCTTCCCCATCAGCAAGGTGTATCAGGCGCACATCCCCACCTTTGCTGCGGGCTACTGGCTCTTCGGCTTTGCCAGCAAAAAATACCACCCCATCAATGATATGGACGGTGACGCCTGGAATGCGCTGAACATGCGCACCCGTTATTACACCACCCGGCTGCATGTCGGGGCGTTTTACCTGCCGGCATTTTTGGAAGAGATGCTGCGCGAAGTGGAGGACTGTTGATGCTGCACCGCAATGTAGAAAACTTTATCGGCTGTGACAGCAGCTACCGTACCGCCGGCATTGTGCTGTACGGCGCGCCGTTCGATTCCACCACCAGCTACCGCCCCGGCGCACGCTTTGGCCCTGCCGCCATCCGCCACGAAAGCTATGGCCTGGAAACCTACAGCCCCTATCAGGATAAAGACCTGACCGACTGCAACGTGTTTGACAGCGGAGATCTGGAGCTCTGCTTCGGCTCCAGCGAAAGCGCTCTGGTGGATATTGAATCCCGCGCGGCAGAGATCCTGCGGGATGGCAAGCTGCCCCTGCTTCTGGGCGGTGAACATCTCGTCACGCTGGGGGCTGTGCGGGCTGCCGTGAAAAAATACCCCGACCTGCACATCGTCCATTTTGACGCTCACGCCGACCTGCGGGATGACTATCTCGGCGCACAGCTCAGCCATGCCTGTGTGCTGCGCCGCTGCCATGACCTTTTGGGCGATGGCCGCATCCACCAGTTCTGTATCCGCAGCGGCGATCGGGAAGAATTCCAGTTTGCCGCCCGGCATACCGATATTCACAAGTTCGATTTCACCGGTCTGCAGGAATTGACCGATTGGCTGTGCCAGGCAAATGTGCCGGTTTACCTGACAATCGACCTTGACTGCCTGGATCCATCGGCATTCCCCGGAACCGGAACCCCCGAAGCGGGCGGAGTCAGCTTCTTGCAGCTGCTGGGAGCCATCCGCACCGTAACCAAAGCAAACATCATCGGCGCGGATGTGAACGAGCTGGCCCCCATGCTGGACCAGAGCGGCGTTTCCACCGCAACTGCCTGCAAAGTGCTGCGTGAGCTGCTGCTGGCGCTGGACTGATCGAAGATCTGTACACCCTACATTCAAATAAAACATAAAGGAGTACCATCATGAGCAAAGTTCTTGTTATCGGCTGCGGCGGCGTGGCCAGTGTAGCCATCTCCAAGTGCTGCCAGGTCAGCGATGTTTTTACTGAGCTGTGCATTGCCAGCCGCACCAAGTCCAAGTGCGATGCCCTGGCGGCAAAGCTGGCCCCCAACACCAAAACAAAAATCACCACCGCCCAGGTGGATGCCGATGATGTGCAGCAGCTGTGCGATCTTATCAACAGCTACAAGCCCGATCTGGTCATGAACATTGCCCTGCCCTATCAGGATCTGACCATCATGGATGCCTGCCTGGCCTGCGGCGTCAACTATATGGACACCGCCAACTATGAGCCGGAAAATACCGATGACCCGGAATGGCGCGCTATCTATGAAAAGCGCTGCAAGGAAGCAGGCTTCTCCGCCTACTTTGATTACAGCTGGCAGTGGGCCTATAAGAAAAAGTTTGAGGATGCCGGTCTGACTGCCCTGCTGGGCTGCGGCTTTGACCCGGGCGTTACCCAGGCTTACTGCGCTTACGCCGCCAAGCATGAGTTTGACACCATCGACACCATCGATATCCTGGACTGCAACGGCGGCGACCATGGCTATGCCTTCGCCACCAACTTTAACCCCGAAATCAACCTGCGCGAAGTTTCTGCCCCCGGCAGCTATATGGAAAACGGCAAGTGGGTCGAGATCCCGGCCATGAGCATCAAGCGGGAATATAACTTTGACCAGGTCGGTCAGAAGGATATGTACCTGCTGCACCACGAGGAAATTGAATCTTTGGGCAAGAACCTGCCAGACGTCAAGCGCATCCGCTTTTTTATGACCTTTGGCCAGAGCTACCTGGACCATATGCGCTGCCTGGAGGATGTGGGAATGCTCTCCACCACCCCCATCAACTTTAACGGTCAGGAAATCGTACCCATCCAGTTCCTCAAAGCCCTGTTGCCGGACCCCGCCAGCCTGGGCCCCCGCACCAAGGGCAAAACCAACATCGGCTGCATCTTTACCGGCAAAAAGGACGGCAAGGATAAAACCTACTATATCTATAACGTCTGCGACCATCAGGAATGCTACCGCGAAGTCGGCAGTCAGGCCATCAGCTACACCACCGGTGTGCCTGCCATGTGCGGCGCCTTGATGATGCTGACCGGCGAATGGACCAAGCCCGGCGTATATACCGTTGAGGAGTTCAACCCCGATCCGTTCCTGGATGCGCTGGACAAGTACGGCCTGCCCCGCAGCGAAAACCATAACCCCGTGCTGGTGGATTGATGAACCAGCGGGATATGCGGCCGCCTTTTGCGGCACTCGGCGGAACCATCCCGCCGGAACTGGAAAAACTGCCTACCCCCTGCTACCTGCTGGATGAAGACGCCCTGACCCGCAACGCGAAAATTCTGGGCGGCCTGGCCCAGCGCACCGGCTGCAAGGTGCTGCTGGCCCAAAAGGCATTCAGCAATTATGACTGCTACCCCCTGCTGGCGCCACACCTGGCCGGTACCGAAGCCAGCGGCCTGTTTGAAGCCCGCCTGGGTGCGGAAGAGATGCCCGGCAAGGAAGTCCATGTGTTCTGCGCGGCCTACCGTGCGGACGAAATGGATGAACTGGTGCAATACGCGGACCATATCGTCTTTAACTCCCCCGCCCAGCTGGCAAAGTTCGGCCCTGCCGCAAAAGCGGCAGGCAAAAGCGTGGGGCTGCGCATCAACCCGGAATGCTCCACCCAGGACGGCCACGCTATTTATGACCCCTGCGCCCCCGGCAGCCGCCTTGGCACCACCCGCGCCCAGTGGAACGCCGCAGTAGCGGCGAACCCCGCGCTGCCCAATTTGCTGGATGGCCTGCACTTCCACACCCTGTGCGAGCAGGACTCCGATGCGCTGGCCACGACGCTGGACGCTGTGGCCCAAAAATTCGGTGACCTGCTGCCTCGGATGCAGTGGCTCAACTTTGGCGGTGGGCACCATATCACCCGCCCCGGTTACGATATCGCCATGCTGGAACGCTGCATCACCCGCGCCCAGCAGGACTGGGGCGTGACGGTCTATCTGGAACCTGGCGAAGCCTGCGCCCTGAACGCGGGCTTCCTGCTCAGCCGCGTGCTGGATGTGGTGCAGAACGGCGATACAACCATCGCCATTCTGGATGCCAGCGCCGCCTGCCATATGCCGGATGTGATCGAAATGCCCTACCGCCCGCCGCTGTTTGCCGCAGCCGAACCGGGAGAAAAGCCCTGCACCGTGCGCCTTGCCGGGCCGACCTGCCTGGCCGGGGATGTCATCGGGGATTACGGCGTGGACGCCGTTCCCAACGTGGGAGATCTGCTGGTGTTCGGCGATATGGCAATCTATACCACCTGCAAAAATAATACCTTCAACGGCATGCCTCTGCCCGCTATCTTTGCCCGCGCCGCCAGCGGCACCACCCGCAGCATCGTGTCCTTTGGCTACGAAGATTTCAAGTACCGATTGGGCAAGAGATAAATAAAAGAGTAAAATGAGCGCCCCCGCCCAACAAAGTCTTGTTTGGGCGGGGGCGCTTGTGCAATCTTTTGACAATGTATTGTCGCCGACTTGTGTTGCAGACCAGATATCAAAAATATAAGCCCACCAAAAGTGCCAGCACAACCGCCGTCATGCCCGACGCCTTGATGACTGAGTTGACGCCGATGGAACATAGCCAGAATATCGTGAGCAGCTGTTCTTTCCGCGTTTTGGGCAGGACTTTACCCAGCAGCGTGCCCGGCAAACTACCTGGCAGCACCGCGCAAGACGGCTCTCCCCACAAAAAAAGGCACTGCCGTTTCCCGGCAGCGCCCCAGTGATTATTGTAATTAGCGTTTACATCGTAAACTGGATTGCACAGAAAGCTGCGTAAATGGCCAGCAAAATAATACCCTGTGCGCGGTTCATCTTACCTTTGACGAGGGCAGGTACTGTCATGATCAGCATGACGGCCAGCATGACCGGCAGGTCTAACACCAGGCTGGAGTTTACTCCGAACAGCGTCGAGCTCTGCGGGATGGTGAACGGAGCCAGCGTAACGGAAACACCGCTGACCAGCACGAGGTTGAAGACGTTTGCGCCGACAACGTTGCCAACGGACAAATCACTGTGACCTTTAATCAGCGAAGTAATGGCCGTGACCAGCTCCGGCAAAGAAGTACCCAGCGCGACAAAGGTCAGGGCGATGACGCTTTCGGGCACGCCCAGCGCTTGGGCGATCAGCGTACCATTATCAACGAGCAGATTTGCGCCAACGGCGATGAGCGCCGCACCGGCGACCAGCAGGATCAGCGTCTTGGACAAGGGGATCAGCTCTTCCTCTTCGGCGTGTTCCTCAGCGGGGGCGTTCTTCATCTGCCGGACGTTGGCGACCATGTAAGCCACGAACATTGTCAGCATGATAAAGCCCATCGGGCGGGTAAATTCACCGAAGCCGTAGGCAGCCATGCAGTAGATGGCGGCGGCGATAAAGAAGAAGATAACCGGCGTTTTCAGCGTCTTGGGGTCAACCTTGCCAGGGCGCACGGCAATCGTGATGGCTGCGATCAGCGCCGAGTTGCAGATGACCGAACCGATGGCATTGCCGTAGGCAATCTCGCCGTGGCCGGAAACCGCCGACATCGTGGAAACCATGACCTCCGGCAGCGTTGTGCCGATGGAAACGACCGTCGCGCCAATCAGCAGCTCCGGCAGGTGGAAGCGCCGCGCCAGCGCAGATGCGCCGTCGACGAACCAGTCGCCGCCCTTAATCAGGAACAGCAGACCGACGATAAAAAGTAAAACAGGTACTAACATACTTTTCCTCCATGTTTCTATTCTTCGTGTAAAGTGTGCGCCGGTGTCGGCGCATCACTGCGAAACGTCTTCAGCACGGACAGCCCCATAGGCAGCGCCAGCGCAAAGGCCAGCAGATCCGCGGCGGGCTGGGCGTACTCCACGCCTGCAAGCCCTAAGGCAACACCGCACAATTCCCGCCTTGCGGCTTAAGCACCGCTCCGGCAGCTGCGGCACGGCATCTGCGTTGCCAAAATGCTCGATAAGACATCCAGTATTATCTGCGCTTTTGGCTTGGCATCTGCCGCACCTCGCTCGCCGTATCGGCACTTAGAATTATGCGGTATTGCCCTATAAGATTTGGCAGGATAAAGACGACCGGGATCAAAAACAATCCCTGCCGCGCGGCGGCCACCACCGACGCTTGCCACGCCATACCGATGGTTTGCAGCAGCATCGTACACAGGACAATCCAGACCGTCAGCACCAGCGTCAGGCACTGCGCACGCAGCGCCGCTGTGCCGATAATCACAACGTCGGCGTCATCCCGGAACAACTGGATCAGCTGCGGTGCGAAAGCGAAGGCCAGCACCGACAGCGCCGCCACCGTGCCACAGCCCAGGCGGATGCAGAAGTAGAACGCCTGCCGCACGCGGGTGCGTTTGCCTGCGCCGTAGTTTGTGCCGCACACTGGCTGGAAGCCCTGCCCAAAGCCAATAAGCGCCGAGTTTGCGAACATCGAGATACGGTTCACAACGCCCATCGCAGCAATGGCGGCATCCGCCGCCGCACCGCCGTAATTGCCTGCGGCCAGATTCAGCAGTACGGTGGCAATGCTGCCCACGCCCTGGCGGCAGAGCGACGGCACACCGCCGGTGAATATCTTATAAAAGTAATGTGGCTGCGGGGTAAAACGGCTCAGCCTTACCTTGATTGCCGCGCGGCGGCGGTTGAGTACCAGCAGTACCACAAAGCTGACAAGCTGGCTGATGGACGTTGCCCAGGCAGCCCCGGCCACGCCCATTTTCAACCCGAAAATCAGCACCGGGTCAAGCACAACGTTGAGCACTGCGCCGGTCATGATGCCGACCATCGAAATGGAGGCGCTGCCCTGAAACCGCATCTGGTTGTTGAGCACGAACGCTCCGATCAGAAACGGCGCACCCAGAAAGATGACCCGCAGGTAGGCGACCGTGTAGGGCAAAATTGTTGGCGTAGAGCCCAGCAGCCGGGAGATCGGCGTAATGAACGCCACGCCCAGCGCTGCGATGCCGCAGCCTGCCAGCAGCGCACTGAAAAATCCTGTGGCAGCCATACGCTCGGCAGCTTCATAGTTGCGTGCGCCCAGCTGGCGGGAAATGTAATTGCCCGACCCATGCCCAAAGAAAAAGCTGGTGGCCTGCAGCAGCGCCATAGCCGAGTAGGCCACGCCTACCGCCGCCGTGGACTGGGTGTCCAGCTGCCCAACAAACAGGGTATCGGCCATATTGTAAAAGCTTGTCACCAGCATACTGATAACCGTGGGCGCAGACATTTCCAAAATCAGGCGGCGCACTGGTGCTTGTGTCATATAGCGCACGCGCTCTTCCGCCGCCATAGCTGTTGTTTTCATCGTTGTACCTCCTTGCCGCAACACTACTATTGTACCGCAGCCGGGCAGGCAATGCAACGAAAATCGCTGCTGTTTACGCATAAAACCGGGGGCTTTGCGGCAGCCTCCGGTTTTATGGTTTTCGTTTACTTCTGCATGATGTGAATGGCAAAGCCGCCATACTCACCGTTCAGGTAGACGTTTTTGATGCGGCCGTCCTCAAAGTAGGCGGCAGTGTCCATGTTGAAAGTGAAGCCTTTTTCTTTCAGCTCCTCCATTGCAGCAGTCAGGTCAGGTGTGCGCATGGCAATGTGACCGTTTTTACCCAGGAAAGGTGCTTTCATGCACTCAAAGTACGCACCGCCGAACTCGGACTTCTGGCCGTGGCGCGGCTCAAGATTGAACATCGTGCTCAGCAGTTGCGCGAGGTTAGCGGCATTGATGGCCTCCTGCAAATCAACGACCAGACTACGTTTGGCAAAGCCGAGGGTCGTATCGTTCAGCATTACCAGGCAGTTTTCGCCATCGTATTGGTAGGCGCAAAGCGTCAGGATCGGATAGTCCTTGTTGTCCAGATGCACCGTCATGGTGACTTCCTGCTTCTTGTCGCTCGTCTCGGTGTTGTACTCGGCAATGTCAAGGCTGTCCACGGCGGATGTTCACAATGTCCTTGCTGACGGTGGAAATCCACTGCTGTGAAATCACCGTATCGTTTTGTCAAATGTTTGACTTGTATCATCAGTGCACCTCCTAATACTCTTGCACTACTATACCGCCAAAAGCTGAAACGAAACTGAAAATTTGCCGTGCGTTTGTGAAAGGTTTGAGCAAGTTTTGCGCAGGCAAAAGAAAAAAGGGCATCCCCGAAAATGGGAATACCCTTTATCACACGGTTTTCAATTCCAAATAAAACGTATTTATGCCGGCTATGCTTTCCGCCCAGACCTTGCCGCCGTGCTGCTCTGCCACGCCTGCGGCAATCGCAAGCCCTAGCCCATAGCTGCCGTTGCGGTGGTGGGCGGGGTCGGTGCGGTAGAAACGTTTGAAAATATCATCCACATACAAAGTGAATGTGCAGCCGCATTGCCCTGCCAACTCTGCAAGATTTATCCACAAAAAGCACCCGGGATGTCGAAAAACTCAACATCCCGGGCGGTATCGTTTTTGTGCTTTTTAGGGTATCGGGATGATTTTATCATCCTTCTCGGTGTAGTTGCCTCCGTCCATGCGGGTGCGCACGAAGGGCACACCCGTACGCACATAGAAGGTATTATGCTCCAAAAGGGCATCCGGGTTTTGGGAGGGGCTGATCGTGCCGCCGAGGTCGTCATAGCTGACGTTGTCGCGGAACGTGTTGTGGATGGCTTCTTCCAGGCAGAACATCACGCAGCCGCCCTCGTTCATGCGGCTGTAGTTGTGCTCGTACACCGTGCCGTCGCCGGAGTCGGCATCGTAGGCCATGCCGTCCTGATTGAGCCGCGTGTCAACGGCTTCATTGCAGCGCAGCAGCGCATCCTTGCACTTCCACGGCCAGATGGCGGCGGCCACCTTACCCATGCGATTGCCCGGCTCCCGATAAACACGGTCGTTCATCTCGCAGGCGACGGAGTCTGCCGTATTGTGCTCGACCAGCGGACGCAGGGCGTACATGACCGTCAGGCCGTCGCCGCCCGCCGCTTTCACGTAGTTATCACGGAGAACGACATTCTCGTGACCGTACTGCAGAAAGGTTTTTTCTGCCAGCTCGGCCCCCCGGAACTGCGCATGGGCGTAGGTATACCCCACCGCAATTCCCCAGCGGCTGACGCGGGCCACATAGCAGCCCTCGACCAGTACATCGGCAAAGCGTGCCGCGCCGGTAGCAGTCTCATCTGCGGGTTGCAAGGCGGTCATGTAAATGCCGCCGTTGTTCATGTGCTTGTCGTACACGTTGCCGTGTACATCATGGATCAGTAGGTTTTGCAGTGTGATGCCGCAGCGCGTGCCCCTGTCCTTCGCAACCACAGCCACGCCGGTGCGCTCCAGCTTATCCGGCTGGGAATATTGCTCGCCGATGACAGCGTCGGCACGGTTCGTCAGTTCCAAATCACGTACCGTGACATAGGCTGCATCATACAGCAGCACGGCGGAGGATACATACCCGTGGTACACATGGGTGGGCGCGTCCAGTGCGCAGCCATAGTCCTGATACCAAAGCCCCTGCCCGTCGGCGTCAATGCGCGGCGCGGGCCCCTCGCCATAGGCGGCAATCGTGATGGGGCTGTCTTTTTTGCCGCAGCAGCGCAGGTGCAGGAACTGCTTTTCAAACACGCTGCCGCATTTCAGCAGCACCGTGTCACCGGGGGCCAGTGCCAGCCGGTTGACAGCAAACAGCGTCGCCAGCGGCTTTTCCGGCGTCAAGCCGTCATTTGTATCACGGCCTGTCTGCGGGTCCACGTAATAGGTCTTGCACAAGGCTGTCGTACACCTCCTCCCGCATCCGCTTTTCGATGATTTGCTTTACTTCCTCATAGGGGAAGCTGTCGCCGGCGTACCGCGTGAACAGATCCGGATTCGCGTCATACCAGGCGCGGGTCTGTGCATCGGTGAAATCCGGGCAGATACCCAGCGCACGGATCTTTTCGCACGGCTCCGCGAAATCCAGCTTGAAGCGGGTCAGCTCATATTGCAGGTAGGCAGGGGCAGAGAAGCGCCGCGTGCCGTACACGGGCTTGCCGTCCTGCTCCGCTCTTTCCGCCTGCGCGTTTTTGGCCGCCCGGCGGCGTTCCAGCGCCTCGGGGCTGTCGTCGCCGATCAGCCCCCAGCGCTTTGCCAGCGTCAGGCAGGCTTTGGCGTGACGCCACTGCTCCGGCGTTAGGCAGTAGGTTCGTTCGTCCATCACTTGACTGCACCCGTGATGCCGTTGGCAAAGCTCTTCTGCAGGCAGAGGAAGATGATCGCGGTGGGCAGCGTGCAGATCAGAACGCCCAGCATCAGCATACCGTAGTCCACACTGTAGCCGCTCTTGAGGTTTGCGACCAGCATCGGCATTGTGATGGATGCGTTGCTTTGGAATACGATCTTCGGCCAGAGGTAGCTGTTCCATGCGTTCATAAACGTAACAGTCATCGCCGCGCCGTAGGTAGAGCGCATGATGGGGACAAACATCCGAAAGAAGATGCCGATCTCGCTCAAACCGTCGAGACGCGCCGCTTCAATAATGTCATTGGGGAAGGAACGCGATGCCTGCCGGAACAGCATGATCATAAACGGTGTCGAGATGGACGGCAGCACGAACGCCGCCCAGCTGTTGACAAGCCCCCAGTGGGACATCATCTTGAACAGGGGGATCATAATGGCCACGAACGGCAGCATCATCGCCAGCAGCAGAACGCTCATCAGGGCGTCCTTCGCCTTATCGTGGTAAATTTCAAAGCCGTAGCCCGCGATGGAGCAGACCAGCAGCGTGATGAGTGTCATCAGGATGGCATTGCGGAAGGAGTTTGCCATGGCCAGCCCCAGATTCTGGTTGGCAACCAGCGACTTGAAGTTTTCTACCAGATAGGTGCCGGGAATGAGCTTGCCGCGCACAACATCAATGCTGGTGTTCGTCGCGCCGCACAGCATATAGTACAGCGGGAACACAGACAGGAAGCTGGCCAAAATCAGCACGGCGTGCGCCAGAATCTTTTTACCTTTAGTCACGCTTATCACCTACTTTCATCTGGATGGCAGACAGCACTGCCACGACCACAAGGATAAACACCGACAGCGCCGCCGCATAGTTGAACTTGGGCGTCTCGACAAACGAGATGTTATAAATATAGTGGGTCAGTGTCATGGTCGCCTTGCCGGGACCGCCCGCCGTCAGGTTGACGGACTCATCAAACAGCTGCAGCGTGCCGGAGGTAGACATGATGGCAGTCAGCAGGATGGTGGGCTTCAGCAGGGGGATCGTCAGGTGAACAAACTGCTGGAACGGGGAAGCACCGTCGATGCGGGCCGCTTCATAGATCGAGTAGTCGATGTTTTGCAAACCGGCAAGATAAAAGACCATATTGTAGCCGGTCCAGCGCCAGACCAGCGCAATGACGATGACCCAGCGTGCCGCCCATGCGTTCTGGAACCAATCCACTGTGGGGATGCCCACGGTGGACAGCACCCGGTTGACCAGACCATCGTTGGCAAACAGGGATTTGAAAATCATCGAGTAGGAGACAAGCGACGTGGCGCAGGGCAGGAAAATCATCGTGCGGTAGATGCCCTTGCCCTTGATGTCCGGGCTGTTGAGCAGCTGCGCCAGGATCAATGCCAGGATCAGCATAATGGGCACCTGGATCACAAAATAGAAAATCGTGTTAAACAGGCACTGCTGGAACGTGGCATCCTTTAAAATGCGCACGTAGTTGGCAAAGCCCGCAGGCTGTACAGCGCTGCCTGTGCCTTTCTGGAACGAAAGAATCAGCGCCTGTACCATGGGGTAAAAGCAGAATACAAATATCAGGAGTGCTGCCGGCAGCAAGAACGCCCACCCCGTCAGGTTGCGCTTCTGCTCCATATTCAGTCCTTTTCTCTTCATCGTAGTGTCTCCTATTTTGCCACAAAAACAAGGGCGCGGCTTGCAGCGGACGTATCAGATGCAAACCGTGCCCTTGGCAAATTCTCAGTTGTAACCGGACACAGTGTGTGTCATGCTTTGCTTAGCCAGCGATATTGAACTCCACGGTATCCTGGGCGTTCTGCATCTCGCTGTCAATGTCGGCGTTGTTCTGGACGATGTTGGTAACGGCATCGGTCAGGGCACTGCGCACGTCAGAGTAGTAAGCGCCGCAGTCGAATGCGGGAACCTTGCCTGCAAACTCAACGATGTCCTTGTAAACGGTCTGGCCGCCGTAGAACTCGGAGGGCTGGTTGTAGACATCGCTCTCGGCAGCGGGCAGGTAGCTGGAGATCGCACCGGCGTTGGGCAGCAGATCGTCATACAGCTCGACGCTGGAACCGAAGGTGCTCTTCAGGAAGTCGAAGGCCAGCTCGGTGTTCTTGCAGTTGGAGGAAACGGCCCAGCTTGCGCCGCCACAGTTTGCGTAGTTGGTGGCACCGTCGATACCGTCCAGCTTGGGCATATTCACGATAGCCCACTTGCCGGACTGATCCGCGGCAGCCTGCACGCTGGACATGATCCAGCAGCCGTTGATGACGCCGGCAGCCTTGCCGTCATTCATGGAAGCAATGTACTGGTCCCAGTCGGTGTACTCGGCCAGAATGCCCTTGTCGACCATGTCCTTGTAGACGGTCAGGGACTCTTTCAGCGCGGCATTGTCGGCAATCTTGACCTCGCCGTCCACCACGGGGGAGGCACCGGCAGACTGCATCATCTCGATGATCAGCTCGGAACCGCCGGAGGAGGTCAGCATCGGCACGCCGTTGGCGTCCACGACCTTCTGCGCCTTCTCCTCGAACTCGCTCCAGGTCAGATCCTTGAAGTCGTCGACGGTCAGACCGGCATTCTCGATCATATCGGAACGAACCGCCATGACGGAAGCGCCGTTGTCGAAGGGCAGACCGTAGTGGTGGCCATCGACGGTAGAATCAGCCAGCTTGCCGCCGGAGAACTTGTCCCAATCCAAACCGGAGTCGGTCAGGTCGGTGTAGATACCGGGGAAGTTGGCGACCATCTTGTGGTAGGAGTAGTCCTGCATCAGGAAAAGATCAGGCAGGGTGCTGTAATCCTCGCTGGTGGCAGCGGTGATGAGCTTGGTCTCGATGTCGCTGTAGACGTTTTCTTCAATGTTCAGCTTGAAGTTGGGGTGGTCCTTCTGGTAGATGGCCTCCGCCTGCTTCAGGGCGTAGATGTTGAAGTTGGGGTCCCATGCCCATACGGTCAGGGTCTCGTCGCCGTCAGCGGTGGTGTCGGCGGCAGTGGATTCTGCGGTGGATTCGGCAGGGGTGCTCTCGGCGGTAGAGGCAGCTGCGCTGCCGGAAGCGGCACCGCCCCCGCAGCCAACCAGCAGGGATGCTGCCATAGCTGCCGCCATAAGGGCTGCTGCATTCTTCTTTTTCATGGGGGTTTCCTCCTTAAAATTGTTTCTCCATTCTTTGGCTGTATAACGTATGTCCCACGGCGGGGCATAAATTATCGGGTGTTATTCGGCATCGTCTACCCAGCGCATCTCGCGCGGGGCCAGTGTCAGGCTGTCGATCAGATGCCCCTTGATGTACAGGTCTGTCTTTTCCTCAGCATCTGCGTTGTTGATGACCGCGATGCGCTTCGTTTCGGGGAATACCGTGACCTCGGTATCGACGTTGGTCACGTAGTAGTGCTTCATCTCCTCCGGCATACCGGCGGCGTAGTAGATGGCGCGCAGCAAAATGCGGCAGTTCTGCGGGGAGTAGGGCAGACCGGCAAAGTAGACACTGTGGCCCTTGCCGTACTCGTTGACGACCAACTGGCTGTACTCGCCGTCCTGCGCCAGGATCTGATAGTGCTTGCCCTGCGCGTAGATGCGGCTCGTGCCCTCGCCGAAATCAACGGCGGTGTCAATATCCTCCAGGATAAAGTGGTGCGGGTCGCAGGTGTTGTATTTGTCGGTGCTTAACGAGAAGCCCATCTCGCGGTCCACGCCCATCACATCGGACAGCTGGAAGTACCGCCCCTGATGCTGGCAGGCGGTGGGCTCACCCACGCCGATGAAGCCGCCGCCCTCGTCCACAAATTTGCGGATGGCGGTCACGACCTTTTCGTCGATCCAATTCTCGGCGCCGCTGAAGGCTGTGTACGCATCGCCGACGTTGATGATGACGCCGATGCCCTCGGGAATGCCGTTGCGGATGTCGTCAAAATCAATGAACTCAACATCGAACGGCATTCCGCTCAAGCACTCCAGCACACCTTCGGCAGAGTAGGTCTCGCGGTGGTAAATGGAATGATGCACCTGGTTGCTCATCCACTTGCGCAGGCCGCCCCAGCAGTTGAGGATGGCCACCTTGAACGGCGCCACGTAGGACTTTGTGCCCTGCATATTTTCGTGGATCTGGCGGAATTCACCCACCACGTTCTGAATCTCGTCGATAAAACCAGGCCAGTTGCTGGCGAGCTTTAAGTAACCGCCGTAGCCGATGCGGTCCAGCGGGCTGCGCAGGATCGCGCGGCGGGCCTTCATCCAGTTGGTGCGGGCTTCGCCGATCGGGTCGCCGCCTTCGGTGAACACATCGGGGAAGAAGTAGGGCAGCAGGCGGCCTTCGGTGTACCTGACACCCTTGATGTCGGAGATCATTCGCAGCGTGACGCCGCTGCCAACGGAGCCAACCACCGCGTCCAGCCCAATGGAGGCGAAATATTTGCCGTAGGGCTCGGTGCCGATCCAGTGATCACCCAGGAACATCATGGCTTCCTTGCCGTAGGAGTGGACGATATCCACCATCTCTTTGGCAAGGGCGCAGACCTCCTGCTGCTGGAACTCGATGAAGTCGCGGAACTCCTTGCTGGGCACGCGGAACATCGTGTTGTGGTAGCCCTGGTCTACAATGAACTCGGGGCGGAACTTATAGCCTGCCCACTTCTCGAACTTTTCAAGGATGTAGGGGCTAACGCTGGCACTGTAGCCGAACCACTCGACGAATTTCTCGCGCTTCTGGTCGTCGAATGTCAGCGTGAACTGGTGGAAGAAGGTCGTGAACCGCACCACGTCAATGTGGGGGTTCGCTTCGCACCAGCGGCGCAACTTTTCTTTGACGTAGGCTTGCGTTTTGGGCTGGCGCACATCGTAGGTCAGCTGGTGCGGCGTATCCTTCCAGTCGTTGGTCAGGAAGTTGTACATGTGTACGGGGTCCCAAATAAGGAACGCCAGAAAGCTGACGGTGTACTCGTGATAGGGGATTGTCTCAATTTCGACCTCACCCGTTGGCTCATCGAAGAACCATTTGTCGGTGGGTACGACCTCGCCCGTCGTGCGGTCAACGACCTCCCACCAGCGCTTGGGGTCATCCAGCGTGTTGACTTTCAGCTGCTGGGTGTGGAAGCCGTCCATCAGATGGATGCGCAGCGTTGTGCCGCGCGCCGTGTGGCGATCACTGATGAGGTACTCCTGCTGGATTTCGTCGGGGTTTGCCTCCGCCCAGGCGTTGTCCTTGCGGGTCGTATAATAGGTAGCGTACTTTTTGGCGGGGTCCGTCAGCAATTCCTGCGGCATTTCGGTGCCGTCGCAGTCGCGCAGCGCATCCGCGCCCAACAGATTTTTCAGCCGCAGGGTCTCCTCGACCACATCCGCGTCTGTGGGAAGTGTCAATCTTCCGGTCTGCTCCATCTTCGTTATCCCTTCTCTGTTCGTTTTGTCTGCCGCAGCAGGCATCGTTTCATTGACAACATCATACTTGTTTCTGTCTGCATTGAACAGTATAGATGTTGTTGCGCATTTATATTATCTTGCTTTATTTCTGAATGCTGCCGCCAACATCAGAAAATAAAGAAAAAGCTGCACAAAAAGTAAGATTCTTCTTTGTGCAGCTTGCTGGCTTCAAGCTTTTTTGCAACGAAATCGCGCTTATATTCTATTTTATATCGTGACTTTTTGTAGAAAGGCTCTTGTCATACACCACGAATGCGTATATAATAAGAGCAGCACCGAAAACTGCCAATGCCTTTTTATTCTTCCGTTCTTGCTTAATTTTGTAACGATATTGCTCCACATACTTTTGAATTTTTGTAAACATTTTGTCATTCGGAGGCGCACCGCCTATGAACACACGGTATGAATTCAATATGGACGTTCCCCCGCGGGAGGCCATCCGCCTGCTGTACGTGAGCAAGAGCCGCTTCGGCGGGGATTGGAACTCGGTGCCGCATACCCACTCCTGCACCGAAGTGTTCTACTGCGTGGATGGACGCGGTCAGTTCAACGTCGAAGGCAAAATGCTGGACGTTGCCCCGGACGACATGGTCATTGTGAACCCCCGTACCCTGCATACCGAGTTGAGCTACCAGGCAAACCCGCTGGAATATATTGTGCTGGGCATTGAGGGCATTGAAATTTTGTTTGACCAGAAGGACCACGGCTACACGATGCTGAAATGCAGCCCCCAGCGGGAGGAACTGCTGAGCCTGATGCAGCTGCTGCTGCGGGAGATCGATGCCCGAGAGGACGGCTGCGAGATGGTCTGCCAGGATCTGACCGAGGTGCTGCTAGTCAAAATCGTACGCATGGCATCGGTTTCGCTGCGCCTCACTGCGCCGCCCTCTGAGAGTAAGGAATGTGCCGCCGCAAAGCGCTATATCGATGAAAATTATAGTGAAAGTATTACCCTGGACAAGCTTGCGGAGATTGCCCACGTAAATAAATATTATCTATCCCACTCGTTCAAGAACGAGTATAAAGTCTCCCCCATCGACTACCTGATGAAGCGCCGCATCACCGAGGCAAAAGCCTTACTGACCAGCACCGATTTCAGCCTGACCCAGATTGCTGAGCAGATTGGCTTCGGCTCACTACCCTATTTTTCCAAATGCTTCCGCAAGGTCGAAGGCACCAGTCCCAACGAGTACCGCAAAAGTGCCAAACAGAAACCTTCACAAGGCACCCGTTGAATCCGTCTGACCACTCCTGTTTTTGCCTGCAAACTCAGCAAGATTTATCCACAAAAAGCGCCCGGACAGTTGAAAATCTCAGCCGTCCGGGCGCAGTTGTTTTGCCGTTTTGAGGTCAAAGTTACCGGAACGTTACCACTTTTGCCATATTGCAGAAAAAAGCTCGCTGAAACTTGCCGTTTCAACGAGCTTTTGTTGGCTGCGGGGACAGGACTTGAACCTGCGACCTCCGGGTTATGAGAAATTCAAAGTTTGTGCGTTACAGTGTCGTTTTGTGGGGCTTGGTGGTATTGCGTACCAAGGCTCAAAACGGTTTTTGTCCCATGTGTACAAAAGGGTGCTATACGGTGCTGAACCGTTCCAAACCCTTTTGGGGGCAGTTTTGGGGGCAAATCTGCGAAACGGATTCTTATTCGCACCGCTCAAATAAATGCGCAGTTTTGGTCTCCTTGAGAAAAGTGGATACTCATATCACAGGGTTCACGCAAGTGAAAAGTCCAACGAACCAGTATATAAGTTTTATCCTCTAGCAAGAAGTTGTACGTACCCCTCCCCGCACACCGCCCTTGTCACCGCGAGAAACGCCCCTGTTTGGGCGCGTTCGCGGTGCATCGGTACGGTGCCCGTCCAGTCAAATACCGCCTTAAATCCCCGCTTTCCGGGGATTTTTTATTTTACCACAAAGGCATTTACCTAGACGGGATTTTCCTGCACAGGTAAACCCAACACAAATAAATACTAAATAAAATACTAAGATACTATCGTATCCTATCCGTAAAGCTATAGAAAGTTGAATTTTCCCCACTTTAGTTTTGCTGTGATGCGTACAACTTAACACCAGAGAGTACAACTTACGATTGCACCATCTACGGCTAAGGCTGTAGAATTAAAACATAACCTTGGAACTCTCTGTCAGCATCTTTGGCCGTTCATCGGAGTGCAAGGTAGTAAAGCGCAGATTTTCCAGCACAAGTCCTTGCACGTTGCGGGCATCCAGATGGGTGGTGCGGCTCCAATTTGGATAATAGTTCTCGCTGCCGGGGGCGGTGGGAGCTTGCAGGTGGTCGGGGACCTCCGGGTAGGGCGCGGCGGGCAGGTCGGCAAGGCGCACGCCGCCGATGGCTGTATACCAGAAGTCCCGGATTGTCACATCCTCTATCGGGTGAGCGGCGTTGGCATCAAGGCGGCAGCCGCCGAACTTTGGCTCACCCATAATGTCATTGTCAAAGCGGCGCTGGGCGTGAGCCATTTCCTCATCATCTACAGCTGTGATGCCGACAAAGCGCAGCCGGGCCATGGTCCCGATGGGCGGTATGTGGTCCAGCTCTACACTGCTGCCCAAATCGTCCGGGCGGTAGTGGTTGTTCAAAATTGCAAAAATCGGGCGGCGTACATTGTGCATGGTGACATTCTCCACCAGAATATCGGTAATGCTCCCGCCCTCGGTGCATTCCAGCTTGATTCCCTCGCGCCAGACATTGCGCATCGTGCAGTTGGAGATAACCACGCCGGAAATCTCGCCGATGGACTTTAGCCCGATCCGGATGCCCGCGCAGACCGAGGTAAATGCGCAGTCGGAAATATGCACATCCTGCACAGGCAGACCGCTGGATTGCAGGCAGAGGTTATCGTCAGTACCGTCGATATAGCAGCCGCGCACCCAGACATGGCGGCAGCCGTCAAAATCCAGACCATCACCGTTGTAGTTCCGGTGATTCTCAATGTGCAGGTCGGTTGCCCAAATGAAATCGCTGTCCAGAAATGCCGTTGTCCACGCGGCAGCATTCAGCAGCCGCAGGTTCTGTACGCGGACATTGCGGCAGCGCAGCACCCGCAGCAGCATGGGGCGGTAGATGCTGCCTGCGTTGGGGAACGCGGCGGCATTGCCGTCAATGACGCCGCTGCCGCAAATTGTGACATTTGCGGCATCTTGGGCAAACAGAAAGCAGCGGTCCAGCTCCGGCTCGTTGCGGTAGCGGTTGTGGTGGGTATCGGTGCCATGGTCGGCAATATCGGGGCTGGCCAGCAGGGTGGCGCTGTTGGTGATTTCCAGCGCCACATTGCTTTTCAGGTACAGCGTACCGCAGACAAATGTACCGCCTGCCAGCCGTACCGTGCCGCCCTGCACGGCGGCAGCATCTATCGCCGCCTGCACGGCAGCCGTGTCTTTGCTGTGGCCGTCAGCCACAGCCCCGTAGCTGCGGGGATCGAAAATATCATTCATCTTGCTTTCCTCAGGCAAATGTCACCTTCGTTTCCAGCACCGTTGTGCCGGGATGGATCGCATACTGTACCATCGGGATGACCGTGCGGGGGTACTGCAGGCTCGTGTTGGGCATGGGTTCCAAAACCAGCGGCGTGCCGCGGCCAGTCAGGTCCTCTACCGCACAGAAGCCGCCGGGATGATCCGCGCGGGCGGCAACGGCGGTGCAGCTGTGTGCTGCGCCGGGGCAGTCATCGGGGATGGCAAACCCGGCATCGAACGCCTCGCAGGCGATTTCGCTCGTAACCGTATGGCGGCGGAGATGCCCGCCATCACACAAAGCAATCTCCGTCACGACCTGCACGCCGGGCAGCGGCGACCAGACGGCGCGGGTCCCGTTCTCCGTCATTTCCCACGACTCCGGCGCAGCCTTGACAAAGATATGCCCGAGATACCGGAAGCTCAGCACCGAATCCGGCGCGGCCTCCTCCAGCGTGCGCTGGCTGCGCGCAGCACTGAACGCATACCGCGAGCAGTAGGCAAGCTTTGCGTACTTTTCCTCCATCTGGGGGAACGGGTGTTTCACCCGCAGTGCCGCCGGGTACAGCACCGCCATGCCGTTCACTCGCTGGGCCAGCATCTCGGCCCCGGGCAGCGGGCGCACGGCGTCCAGCTTGGGCAGCGGCTCCGCCGGGGTTTGCCAGAAGGGATGCTCCGCGGGCAGCATCAGAAACGCATACGCCTTCATGCACCAGTAGGGGGAGCCGGGGGCGTTGTAGTTTTCCGACATCATCAGATTCGGGTAGGCGTAGCCGATCGTCAGCACGCCGCCGTTATCGGTGATGGGCTGCGCCGCCCACCAGTCGAGATGCCGCGTGACAATGCCTTTTATCACGCCCAGTGTGAACACCGGCAGCTCCGCCGCCGCGCAGAGCGAGAAAAACGCCGCCTGTGCAAAGCGGTAGGTCTGGCTGCGGCCATAGGCGACCGCCGCGCCGTTTTCATCGAACCAGTAGATGAAATCCTGCGCAAAATCGCCCGCGCGGGTGCGGAATTTTTCGCACCGCGCAGGGTCATCCTGCTGCATCGTCATGGCGTAGAGTAGCGAGTAAAATACGATGGCAAAGCCGTTATAGTAGTCCTTCATGCCGCCCTTGCCGTCAAAGTACCAGCCGTGGGTGTCATAATAGCTGTCGATGCGGGTCAAGCCCAATTCCAGCCGCTCTTTATTATACGGCATACCGCGCTTTTTCAGCGCGCAGTTGACCAGAATGCAAAAGAGCTGCCAGTTGCTGTGGCTGCACTCATAGTGGTTGATATTGTCGAGCCACTTTGCCAGATTTTCGCGCTCGGTGTCGGTCAGCGGATTCCACAGCACATCGGGGGTCAGCAGCAGACCGTAGGCGATCGCCGCCATCTCGACAAATTTCTGGTCAAGGTCGCGGCAGCTGCCCCAATACCCCGGCCCGCCGGGGGTCGTGCCGGACACAAGACCGCGGCGGTAGATTTCTTCCCACGCGGCATCATGACCGCCGCCCGCCCAGAGCGGCACCAGTGCCCACAGCGGGCGGCTGAATGCCTCCATCGGGATGGTCGCGGTTTCGTAATGGGCGGCGGTTGCGCCCAAAGCAAAGCCGCTGCCGCCCGGCGTCAGGCGGCTTTTCAACGGTTCCAGCAGGGCCAGCATCCGGGCGGCCCACTGTATGCGCTCGTTATCCATTGTTTTGCTCCTTAAAGCTCTTGCGGTAGGCGGCGGGGGTCTTGCCGTAGTAGCGGCTAAACACCTCGTTAAAATAGCGGTAGTCCTTGAAGCCGACCTCCTCGGCAATTTCGTAGCTGCGCTTATCGCTGTTTAACAGCAGCTCCAGCGCATGCTCCATCCGCACGCGGTTCAGGTAATCCTTGAAATTCTGCCCCAGCTGCTTTTTAAAATAGCTGCTGAAATAGAACGAATTCATGTGGATATGCTTTGCCAGCACCTCCAGCGTCAGGTTCTCGCGGTAGTGCGCGGCAATGTAATCGGTCACCTTTTGAATGTCCTTATGTTCATTTTTCTTGACCTGCCCGGCCATCTGGCCGTACAGCTCCTCCAGCGATTTCTTGAACAGCGCTTCCAGCGCCGGGTAATCGGCGGTCTCGCGCGCGGCATCCAGCAGGTCGCTGCTGCCGCCCGCGCACTGCACGCCGGAGCGTTCCAGCCGCGCCTGCACCATGCGCCGGCAGACAAGCAGGTGGTAGACAGCCGCATCGGCGCGGCCATCGGTGATGGGCGGAACAGCGGCCAACAGGTTTTCCACCGCACGGTTGAAAATTTCCCGGTCGGTCTCGACAAAGCCGGCAGCCACGGCCTCCTGCAGCGGATGCAGGGCGGCGGTGTCGGCAGGGGCCTCGCCAAACGGCGGTGCATCCATCGCAAGCACGGTATCCGGTAAGCGGTCAGCAAAATAGAACCAGCGGCAGGCATCGCGGCAGGGGGCGGTAAAGGTTGGCACGGCGCTCATCTCTGCAGTGGCGGGGCTGCACACAAAGCCGACCCTGCATCTGGTGCGCTGCTCCAGCAGGGTCTGCGCCTCGTGCAGCCAGCCCGCAGCCTGGGCCTGGGTCATATTGACCAGCAGTAGGTAGCACTGCCCCTTTTTCTGGAAGGCTGTCCCCTGCCCGGTCTGGCGGCAGAGGGTGTCCAGCTGGCCGAAGATCGAAAACTCGATCAGCTGGCGTTCCATGGCGTTTCTGGCGGTCAGCCCCAGCGGCTGAACAGCCGTCAAAATATAGCTGGCCGGCTCCATCTCGGCCACCCGGCTGAACGCATCGGAGTAGCTGCCCGTGTCGGAGGCCGGGGCCGGGGCGCTGTGCTCCGGCTGCACCGGCAGGCATTTTTCCACGGCGCGCAGCAGGTCATCCTTTTTGACAGGCTTTAACAGATAGTCCACCGCGCCGTAGCTGAGGGCATCGTGCGCGTAAGAAAAATCCTGAAACCCGCTGATGAAGATGACCTTGGTGCGGCTTTGGGCGGTGTGCAGCGCCTTTAAAATTTCAATGCCGGTCTTGCCGGGCATCGAGATGTCCAGCAGCGCCAGATCCGGGCTTTGCGCAAAGATCTCCCGCAGGGCGTCCTCGCCGTTTTCGCAGGCGGCGCAGATCTCAATGCCAAGCTGCGCCCAGTCGATCAGCATCTGTAAGCCGCGGATGATGACCGGCTCATCGTCGGCAATGAGCATTTTCAGCATAGAGGTTCCTCCTGTGCAAGATTTTGCAGGTCTGCGGGGATGGTGGCCGTGACGACTGTTCCCACGCCGGGGGTGCTGTACAGCGTAATGCCGTAGTCGCTGCCGTAGAGGTAGCGCAGCCGGTCATGGACATTTTTCAGTCCGATGCTCGCCCACTCATAATTTTCTTTATGGCCGGGCTGGTCACTGTCCAGCAGGGTGTACAGCTTATTCAGTGCATCCTCGTCCATGCCGACGCCGTTATCCATGACCGTCAGGGTGACGGTGTTGTCAAGTCGCTCGGCCATAAGCTGGATATGCCCCGGACCGTCCATCGGCTTAATGCCGTGGATAAAGGCATTTTCCACGATAGGCTGTAAAATCAACTTGGGAATGAGTTGGTTTTCCAGATGGGCGCAGGCGTAGGAGAAGCTGACCTTGTTGCTGAACCGGCAGTTGAGCAGATAGATGTATTTTGTCAGAATATCCACCTCACGCCCCAGCGGCACAAGGTCGTTGACCGTGCCGATGACATAGCGTATCTGGTCGCTCAGAGCTTCAATCATATCGGCCACCATCGGGTCGTTGCGCCCGACAGCGGTCATGCGGATGACCTCCAGCGTGTTGTACAAAAAGTGGGGGTAGATCTGGCTTTTCAGCGCGTTCAGCTCCGCCTCGGTCTGCTTGATTTTGGACAGATACACTTGCTTTGTATAGGTGTCCAGCTCGGCGCTCATCTGGTTGAAGCGCTCGGTCAAATCGCTCAGCTCATCGTTGCCGGTCACAGGGATGCGCCCGGTAAAATCACCGGACTCGACCTCGCCCATGTGCTGCATAATGGTGCGGATGGGCTGGGTCAGCTTGCGGGAGAAGAACATCGAGCCGATGACAAGCGCGGCCACAGCCAGCGCGACCACCAGCCACACAGCCCGCTGCATGGCGCGGATCTGCGTTTCGATGGGGGTGCGGCTCTGGCTGCACCAGACGGTCAGTCCGTATTCGGGGATCGGCTCGGACAAGAGCATCGTACCGGCAGGGGCTGCCGCCGTCACATCCAGCGTCTCCCCCACAAGCGCCGTGTCGGAGGAAAAATAGCAGTGCCCGGCCTCGTCCGTGACATAGACGGTGCCGCCGTCGGTCAGGTTCAGCGTGGCAAACAGCTTATCGAACACATCGGTGCGCAGGTCCAGAAAGAGCGTACCCAAGTATTTTTCGTGCCCGACTGCGCCGGTAATATCGTAATAGTTGCGCCCAACGGTAAAGACATACGGCGTGCGTGAGCCGCGAAAGCCGATGTAATCCAGCGCATGGGTGGGCACAAGCACCATTTTGCGGCTTTCGGTGTCCCAATGCTCAAAATCCACCGCCCGCAGATACGCCTCGCTGTCAAACAGGGAGTTGTTGTAGTTTCCCAGCTGGTAGCTGACCACCTTGGCTGCGCCCGCCGGGGCATAGATAAAGTGGGAGGCCTCAATATCGGCGTCCGTCATATTCAGATAGTGCAAAAACAGCCCCATTTCGCGGCGGATGCTGTCAGCGACATTGTCCGCATCGGCAAAAACCTCGCCGGACAGGATTTTGCGCAGGTTGTCGTAATTGTCGTAGTCGTAAGAAAAATCCCCCTGAGAGGAATAGTTGTAGTAATAGCAGAATTTCGACAGGTCTGTATAGGTATCCAGCCGGGCGCGAATGGAATAGGCCGAGTAGGCGATCGCATCCTGATAGGCGTCCTCCAGACTGGCGCGGTACTCGGTCAGCATACGGCTTTGCAGCACGGTGACCAGCAGCACAATGGGCACAATGCCCAGCAGCATGATAACGGCTGTGAACTTGGCAAACAAACTGACGCGGTGCGGACGGCGCAGCGTATCCATAACAAAACCTCACGATGCAGCAAAAGTGGGTGCGGGCGCAGTGCCCACACCCAATTTTAGCATATTACGGCCCGTTTTTAAAGTTTTTTCCCCCCATGGGGGGAAGGCTTCTTTCCTTTTTACCCCTTCGCGGCGCCGGACATGATGCCCTTGACAAAATATTTCTGCAGGCTGACATAGATGATCAGCGCAGGCACAAGGGAAATCAGCGTGCCGGCAAAAACAATATCCCAGCGGGCGGTGTACTGACCGACAAAGGAGTAAACGGCAACCGTAATCGTCTTGGCCTGGTTGGAGGGCAGTGCCAGATACGGCATCAGGAAGTCGTTCCAGATGCCCAGACCGTTCAGCACGACCAGCGAGGCGGTGCAGGGTCCCAGCAGGGGGAACACCACGCGCCAGAATGCCTTGAACTCGGTACAGCCGTCGATCTTGGCGGCCTCCTCGATGTCGATGGGAACGCCCTTCAAAAAGCTGGTGTACAGCAGCGTACCGAAGGCGACAGAGCCGGCAATGTAGCAGATGACGGGACCCCACAGCGTGCCGTAGATATGGAATACCTTCATCTCCTTGAACAGCGGGAACATATACAGGTGGAAGGGGATCATCATACCGGCGGTAAAGTAGGCATAGATAAACTTGGTGGTCTTGCTCTTGTGGCGCTCAATGGCGTAGGCGGACAGCGGCACGACCAGAATGATCAGCACCTCGCTGACAACGGTCAAAAATACCGTGTGCCAGATGGCGGTGAAGAAGTCGGTCTTGGCAAACAGGTCCTTAAAGTTCTGCAGGTACAGCTCGGTGGGAAAGGCAAGGGGCGCTTTCAAAATCTCGCCGTTGCTCTTAAAGGCGGAGATAACGGCGAAATAGACCGGGTAGATGAACAGGACAGCCAGAATGACCGTGACGATAAAGCAGACGATGGGGGCAATTTTGATTTTTTTCTTAGGCGCGGTGTTTGTTGCCTGTACAGTTTGCGTTGCCATTACAGCTGCACCTCCCGTTTGCGAAGAATTGCGGACTGGATGTTGTTCAGGATCAGAATGATGAACAGCAGCACCACGCCGACCGCTGTGCCGTAGCCCTGACGGCCTTCGCCGAAGCCGGACTTGTACAGCAGGTAGACGATGGTCTCTGTCGCAAAGCCGGGGCCGCCGTCCGTCATAACGGCGATCTGGTCAAAGACCTTCAGACCATTGATCAGCGACAGTGTAAAGCAGATGGTGAAGGAGCCGGAGATCAGCGGCAGCGTGATAAAGCGGAACCGCTGCAAAGCGCTGGCACCGTCGATGGTGGCGGCCTCCTGCACATCCTGCGGCACGCCCTGCAGGGCTGCCAGATAGATGATCATGTAGTAACCGGCACCCTTCCAGATCATGACCACGGCCACCGCCCAGATGGCAATATCGGCGTTGCCCAGCCAGTCCTGCTTGAGGGCGGCAAGCCCCAGCATATCCAGCACCTTGTTGACGGGGCCGAAGTTGTAGCTGTACATAATTTTCCAGATAAAGCCGGAAACAATGCCCGAAAGAATGACCGGCAGGTAAAAGATGGCGCGGAACAGGTTTTTGCCCTTGACGACATTATCGACCAGCAGCGCCAGACCAAGGGCCAGCGCGTTCTCACAGATCGAGATCACAACGGTGAGCAGAGCGGTGTTTTTCAGTGCGTTGCCGAAGCGGGCGTTGGTAAAAATCTCTTTGTAGTTGTCAAAGCCGATAAATTTGATGTTGGGGTTGATGCCGTCCCACGAGGTAAAGCTGTAATAAAAGCTGGATATCGTAGGCACGATCAAAAATACCGTAAACAGGATGAACGCAGGCGCAATGAATAAAAACGCCGTTGTATCGAATTTTCTTTTCTTCTGCAGCATGGCGCTGTCCCTCCGTTTCAAAGGGTGGTTGCGGATTTTGGGCGCAGAAAGGGCGCACCGCCCATTGGCAAGTGCGCCCCGGTATCATTGCGCCTGTTGCCCCTTATTCTACACCGAGACCGGTGGTGGGGTTAAAGCTCTGAAGCGCGACATTCCAGGTTTTCTGCAGCTCGGCGGAGGCAGAGTTAACATCGCGGGAACCCTGAGCGACTTCAATGCAGGTCTTGTAGGTGAAGTTACGGAAGTCCGGGGGCAGCTCACGGTTGCCGACTTCCTGGTTCCACATCAGGTGGGTGTAATCAGCGGCGGACAGGGCATCCAGAACAGTCTGGAACTGCTCGCTGCTGTTCATCTTTGGGGTCTCCACGGTGGTGGGGATGGCTGCCATCTGCTCGCAGTACTCGCCGTAGACATCGCTGCTGAAGAAATACTTGCAGAAGGCATCGAACGCGGCCTGCTTGTCGGGGTCCTTGGCGGCCTCAGCGCTCAGTGCCCAGCCGCCGGCAGTGCCGCCGCCCAGCAGGTTGATCTTGCCGTCGCGGTCGGGCACGGCAAACCAGCCGTAGTCAAAGTCGGGGGCAGCCTCGTTGATCTGGCCGAACATGTGTGTGCCGGAGAACATCATGGCAGACATATCGTTGACAAAGAAGGTAGTGATCTGTGCGTCGGGGGTGGAGGCCCAGCCGTCCTGTGCGAAGCTCAACACCTCGGCCAGATCGGTGACAGCCTTCTGGTAGTTGGGGTCAGAGAAGTCCTTCTCGCCCTTGTAGCACTCCTCGATAAAGTCGGGGTCGCTTTCCAGCACATCGTTGGCGTAGCACAGGTCATACAGGAAGCCGATGTGCCAGACATCGCTGCCGCCGACGACCAACGGGGACATATCGCCCTTGTCCTTGATGGTCTGGCAGAGAGCGATGAACTCGTCCCAGGTCTTGGGGATTTCCAGACCGTTGTCGGCAAAGTACTTCTTGTTGTACATGATGCCCATGGTGTTGGCACCGGACATGGGCGCGGTGTAAGTGACACCGTCAAACTCAACGGTGGAGGTGAACAGCGCCTTAATATCATCGCTCAGGGGGGCAACCTTGCCGGCGCGGACATACATGGCGGTGTCGCGCATCTCCATCATATCGGGGAACTCACCGACGCTGTCCTTGGTTTTCAGGAACTCGCTGTAGGAGCCGCCGTCGCCCGGCTCGATCGTGATGGTGATGTCGGGGTTGGCAGCGTTAAAGTTGTCAACGATCTTGTTCATCTCGGTCTTGAAGTTGTCATCACCGTCGGCAAAGACAAAGCTCAGTTCTGTGGGGGCGGAAACGACGCTTTCCGCAGCAGCCTCGGTAGAGGCGGCGGCAGAGGTGCTCTCGGCAGGGGCGGTGCTCTCCGCGGCAGAGGATGCGGAGGAGCCGCAGCCGGCCAGCATAACGGCGGTCATACCGGCGGCCATAGCAGCAGACAATGCTTTTTTCATGGTGTTTTCTCCTTTTCGTCTTTTGGTTTTTTTCATCGGGGGCGTTGCCCCTTTCGTTGTCTATATTGTACAGGATGGCAAGCGGTAAAAACAGGCGGTTTTTTTAGAGCAAAGTGGGTGTTTTTAACTTGTTCTGCTAAAATTTCCTTACCCTAAAAGCCAGCATAGTGCATTTTGCACAATCGCACAAGGCTAGTTTGCAGCACATTGCCGTCTGCGGGGCTTTTTTGTGTACCATAAAGCCGAACGACCTTTAAATTGCCCACATTCCGCTTAAATTTCCGCCTTATTTATAGAGGTGTAAACCTGTAAGATAGAATCAGAAAATGTGAGGCCGTGCAGGGACAGCGGCTGCATTGCCCCTGCGGCCCGGCCGCAATGCCTTTACTGATTATTATAGAAGGAGAATCACCATGCTGAATCTGAACACAACCGAAAAGAACTGGGCAAGCACCGCCGCGGCACGCTTTGAACACAAGCTGCGCGCCGTGCGCGAGCGCAGCGCGGAGAAAATCCCCAACTGCGCGGTGGACGGTGTACACAACAACAAAATATTTGAGGGCGACCCCGACAACGCCGACGGCATCTGCTGGTGGACCAACGGCTTCTGGGCAGGGATGCTCTGGCAAGCCTACCACGCGACCCGCGATGACCGCTATGCCGAGATTGCCCGCTTTACTGAGCGCACGCTCGACGAGTGCTTTTCGTGCTACTACGGCTTGCACCATGATGTCGGCTTTATGTGGCTGCCCAGCGCCGTGGCCGACTACCGCCTGACCGGCGATGCCGATGCCCGCCGCCGCGGCCTGCACGCCGCCCAACTGCTGGCCGGGCGGTTCAACCCGGCGGGTTACATCCGCGCGTGGAACGATTTTCCCGACCCGGACACCGATACCCGCGGCTGGGCGATCATCGACTGCCTGTTCAATATCCCGCTTTTGTATTGGGCGAGCGAGGAAACCAAAGACCCGCGCTTTGCCAAGATTGCCATGACCCACGCCGACACCGTGGCCGCCAACTTTGTGCGCGAGGACGGCAGTGTGCGCCATATCGTGCAGTTTGACCCCGAAACCGGCGCGTTTGTCCGCGATTACGGCGGGCAGGGCTACGCGCAGGGCTCCAGCTGGACGCGCGGGCAGACATGGGCGCTCTACGGCTTTGTGATGAGCTACAAGCACACCGGCGCGGTGCGGTATCTGGCCATGGCGCAAAAGGTGGCGGAATATTTTATCGCCCATATCCCGGCGGACGGGCGGATTCCCGTGGACTTCTGCCAGCCTGCCGAGCCTGCCTACTATGATGACATTGCCGCCGCCGTGGCCGCCTGCGGCCTGCTTGAGCTGGCAAGCCTTGTCCCCGGCAAAAAGGACGAATACCTGACCCCCGCGCTGAAAATGCTGCACGCGCTGGATGCCACCGCCGACTGGGACGAGGCCCGCGACGGCTACCTGCAGTATTGCAGTGCCGACTACCACGGCAAAGAGCACAATGTCAACTTTACCTACGGCGATTACTATTTTTATGAGGCCCTGCTCAAGCTGACCGGGGACGAAATCTATCTGTGGTAAAGGAGAAAAAATCATGCGTGAGATTATCAACAGCATTTCTGTAGGCGGGCTGACCGCCATTTACCGCCGCGAGAGCGAAACCGGCGTGGTCGAGCTGGTGCTGATTCCCGCCGGCTGTGAGAGTGAAATTGTCCGCACTGACCGCGCCGCCGAGCCGCTGGTGCAGGCAAAGCTGGAAACGGACGATGCACCCGCCTTTTTCAGCGGCGGGCGCACCATGCGCAACGGTCCCACCGTCCGCGCTATTGTGTTCGATGGGCAGATTGTACAAAAATCTGACAATAAAACGGTCATTCTGACCATGCTGACCGATGCCCGCGGCCTTGCCTACACCCACACCCTGACGCTGTACGCAGACAACCCCGCCGCGGAGGTCGTGACGAGTGTGGAAAATACCGGCAGCGCACCTGTGACCTTTGAGATGCTTTCCAGCTTTACGCTGGGCAGTATTTCCCCGTTTGCGACCGGTCTTGCCCCCGAAACGCTGAAAATCCACCGTCTGCGTTCCACTTGGAGCGCCGAGGGCCGCCTTGTCACCGACCGGGCCGAGGATTTGCAGCTGGAACCGAGCTGGAAGTGCTATTCCGCCAACTGTCTGCGCTTCGGCGTGATTGGCGGCTACCCGGTTCACGGCTTTGCGCCGTTCTGCGCGGTGGAGGATACCGTCCACGGTGTGACATGGGCCGCCGCGACAACACAGGGCAGCAGCTGGCAGATGGAGCTGTACCGCAGTGACATGGGGCTGTCCCTCTCCGGCGGGCTGGCCGACCGGGAGTTCGGCGCATGGTGCAAGACCCTTGCCCCCGGCGCGTGCTTCACTGCACCCAAAGCGGTGCTGACCGCCGTCCGCGGCGGTGTGGACGCGGCGGCGCAGGTGCTGGCAGAAAACACCCGCCGCAGCGTGGAGCCGATTCTGCCGGAATCCGAAAAATCCATGCCGGTGCTGTTCAATGAGTTCTGCTCCACATGGGGCAGCCCGACTGAGGAAACGATTCTCAGGCATCTCGAATCCCTCAAGGGACACAGCCTCGGCTATTATGTCATTGACGCGGGCTGGTACGATGACGAATCGTTTGAGGCCGCGTCCAAGCTCGGCAAATGGGAACTGAGCGAGAAGCATTTCCCACATGGAATGCGGTACGTTGTTGAAAAGATTCATGATGCGGGCATGAAAGCCGGTATCTGGTTTGAGTTTGAAATGGCGGGGCGCGATGAGCCGGACTGCTTTAACAGGACCGAATGGCAGCTGACCCGCGGCGGCATTCCCATCACGGCAGGCGACCGCCGCTTCTGGGATATGCGCAAGCCGGAGGTGCAGGAGTATCTCGCCCACAAGGTCATTGACTTCCTGCGTGAGAACGACCTCGACTACATGAAGGTCGATTATAATGAGGACATCGGCCTCGGCTGTGACGGCGCGGAATCCCTAGGCGAGGGACTGTATGAGCAGATTCTTGCCACACAGGTGTTCTTTGCCCGCATCCGGCGCGAGCTGCCGAACCTTGTGCTGGAGCTTTGTGCATCGGGCGGGCATCGGCTCTGCCACAGCTTCTTGGAGCTTAGCTGCATGGCGAGCTTTTCCGATGCGCACGAGTGTGACGAAATTCCCATCATCGCCGCCAATATGCACCGCATGATTCTGCCGCGCCAAAGCCAGATCTGGGCCGTTGTCAAGGGTGAGCACCCGCTGCAGAAGCTGTATTACCAGATTTGCAGCGGCCTGCTGGGGCGGCTGTGCTACTCCGGTCACCCGCAGGACCTCACGGCGGAGCAGTGGGCCATTATGGACGAGGGCACGGCGTTTTACGCCAAGGCCGCACCCATCATCGACCGCGGCATCAGCACACGCTACGGCTCCGAAATCATCAGCTACCGCGCCCCCAAGGGCTGGCAGGCCGTTGTGCGGCGCGGCAAAGCGCAGACGCTTGTTGTTGTACACACCTTCGGCGCAGCGCCCGAGGCCATCCCCCTGCCGGTGGGCGGCAAAATCGCCGCACAGTTTATGCGCGAGGGTCTGACGGTGACGCACCTTGACGGCCAACTGACCGTACACGGGCTTACCGATTTTGACGCCGCCGCCTTTATCCTGGAAAACGAGGGTTGAGATGAATACGATTCAGAATCCCATTCTTCCCGGCTTTGCGCCCGATGCCAGCGCCCTGCACGTGGGCGAGGATTACTACATTGCCACATCCACCTTTGAGTGGTGGCCCGGCATTGAGATTTACCACTCGAAGGATCTTGCCAACTGGCAGTGGGTGGCTGCGCCCATCGCCCGGCGCGATATGGTCCCCAGTGAGCTGCCGGGCAACTACAATTCCGGCAGCCTGTGGGCGCCGCATCTCTCCTACGCGGACGGGCTGTTCTGGCTGGTTTATACCGATGTCAAAAGCTCGACTGCCTTTAAGGACACCCTGAACTATGTCGTCACTGCACCAAAAATCACCGGCCCATGGAGTGAACCGACCCTTGTCACCGCCAGCGGCTTTGACCCGGCGCTTTTTCACGATGACGACGGACGCCACTATTTCTTGAATATGCTGTTTGACTGGCGGCTGGAAACCCCCGGCTTTGCCGGGACTGTCATTCAGGAGTTTGACCCCGTCACACGGCAGCTGGTGGGCGAGCGCAGGCATTTTTACCGCGGCACATCTCTAGGTGTCTGCGAGGGGCCGCAGATCCTCAAAAAAGACGGCTGGTATTACCTGCTCTGCGCGGCGGGCGGCACGGGCTACCTGCACGCCGCCACGGTCGCGCGCGCCAAAACGCTCGACGGCCCGTGGGAAGATTCGCCCTATTTCCCGCTGCTGACCGCGCGGGACGATGCCGCCAACCCGCTGCAAAAAAGCGGCCACGCCTGTTTTGTCGAGATCGACGGCGAGTGGTACATCACCCACATCTGCGCCCGCCCCTTAACAGAGCGCGGAAACTGCACACTGGGGCGCGAAACCGCCCTGCAAAAAATCGAATGGGCGGACGGCTGGCCGCGCCTTGCCAACGGCACGCACCACCCGGATCTGGTCTTTCCTGCGCCGAAAGCGGCAGGGGATGTTAAGCAGCGTCTCGACCACAGCGAGCGCGTGACCTTTGCGCCGGACAAGGGCTTGCCCCCTACCTTTAAAACGCTGCGCACCCCGCTTGCGCCCGAGGCTGATTACAGCCTGACCGCCCGCCCCGGCTGGCTGCGGCTTTACGGCGGGCAGACGCTTTCCAGCCACCACAAGCAGACGCTGTTTGCCCGCCGCTGGCAGCACTTTTCGTTTACCGCAAAGACGAAAATCGACTTTGCACCGCAGAACTTCCAGCAGGTGGCGGGGCTGGTGCTGTTCTACGACACCTGCAACTGGATCTACGCCTATATCACATGGGACGAGCGCATCAACGCCCGCACGCTGCAAATTCTGCGGTGCGACTACAAGGATTTCACCTACGGCAGCGAGGCAGTGCCCCTGCCGGACGGGGAAATTTCGCTGAAGGTTTGCGTAAACGGCGCAGAGGCGCAGTTTTATTACAAGGCGGACGGCGGCTGGCAGCCCCTGGGCGGGGTTCAGCCCGCCGACCACCTCAGCGATGATTATATTGAAACCCGCCGCGGGCGGTGCGCCTTCACCGGCGCGATGGTCGGCATCTGTGCACAGGACATGGACGCCCACCAAAGCCACGCGGATTTTGCCTTTTTTGACTATGAGGAACAGCGATGAAAAACGGAACACTTTGGCTTGACGCCGACGGGCGCGGCATTCAGGCGCACGGCGGCAGCATTTTACAGCACAACGGCATTTTTTATTGGTACGGTGAGAACAAGGATACCGACACGCACAACCGCAGCGTGGATTTTGTGGGCTTCTCCTGCTACAAAAGCCGCGATTTGCTGCACTGGGAAAACTGCGGTCTTGTACTCTCGGCAGTCAATGCGGTGGGACACGACCTCCACCCGGACAGCGTCTGCGAGCGCCCCAGTGTACTATATAACGCAGAAACGCAAAAATTCGTGCTGTGGTTTCATCTGGATAACCGCCGCTACACCCGTGCCGAGGTCGGGCTTGCCGTAAGCGATACCCCAACCGGACCGTTCACCTACATGGGCAGTCAGCGCCCCGGCAACCATGACAGCCGTGACTTCACGGCGTTTCAGGACAGGGACGGCAGGGCCTATCTATTCTGCTCGTCCGACTGGAACGCCACCATGCGCGTCTGGGAGCTGGACAAAACCTACACAAAATTGACCGGCAGCGGCAAAGAGATCCTGATTGATCAGGCGCGGGAGGCCCCGGTGCTGTGGCACAACGGCGAGAAATATTTCCTGTTTTCATCGGGCTGCACCGGGTGGAGTCCCAACACGATGCTCTACGCCGAGAGCAGCGCGATTTTCGGCAGCTGGCGGCTCATTGACGACCCCTGCCGCGGCCCCGGCGCACGACAAACCTTCGGTGCGCAGAGCGCCGCCGTCTTTGCCGCAAACGGTCAGCCTTACATTCTGCTTGACCACTGGCACCCGGACGATCTGCGCAGTTCCGGCTACACGATTTTGCCCGTCACCTTTGAAAACGGCTTGCCTACGGTGAACTGGCAGGACGAATGGACGGGCATCTGAGGAGGATTTTTTATGTATTATCTGGGCGTTGACCTGGGCGGCACCAACATCAAAGCCGCCCTTGTAAGCGAAAACGGCGAAATTGTAAAAGAAGCCGCCACCCCCACCAACCTGCCCCGCATGGCGCAGGAGGTCTGTGACGATATTGCCGCGCTGTGTCTGCAGCTCGGCGCGGGGGAGCCGGTCGCCGGCATCGGTGTGGGCTGCCCCGGCACGGTGTGTGACGGCGTGGTGCTCTACTCCAACAATCTCGACTGGCACGATTTTGCTATGGCGGACTACCTGCAAGCCAAAACCGGGCTGCCAGTCTGCCTCGGCAACGATGCCAATGTGGCAGCCCTCGGGGAAGCACTGGCGGGCTGCGCCAAAGGAGCGGAGAGTGCGGTGATTCTGACGCTCGGCACCGGCGTTGGTGCGGGCGTTGTGCTGGGCGGAAAGCTGCTGACCGGCTACACCGGCGCGGCATCCGAAGCCGGACATATGGTGATTGCCGACACGCCCGATGCCCCGCTGTGTACCTGCGGGCGGCGCGGCTGCCTTGAATCCCTCGCCAGCGCCACGGCGCTGATCCGCATGACGTGCGCGGCACGCCGCACCCACCCGGAAAGCCTGCTGAACACACTGGCACTCACCGAAACGGATGTCAACGGACGCACGGTTTTTGATGCCGCCGCGCAGGGGGACGCCGCCGCCAAGGCTGTTGCGGACAACTACATTCACCATCTGGCAGTCGGCGTGGCAAACCTTATCAATATCTTTTTCCCGGAGGTCATCGGGCTGTCGGGCGGCGTGGCCAATCAGGGCGAAAACCTCTTAAAGCCGCTGCGTGCCGCCGCTGCGCCGATGGTGTTCGGCAGCGCCTTTGCCAAAAAGCATACCCGCATCACGACCTGCACGCTCGGCTACCGGGCGGGTGTCATTGGCGCGGCACTGCTGGCAAAGCAGGAGGTGTGAAGCATGGCAGAAATCAAGCTGAAAGTCATCGGTGCAGCGGGCGACACGCTGGCCGTCAGCCGCACGGGGGAGCGCATCTCGCTGGTGCATACAGCCCCCTACGCGGACGGCGATTGGATCGCGCTGGAATGCGACGAGCCGGGTCTGTACTGCGTGGTGCAGCTCGAGGACACGATGCCCCCGGCGCTCGTATACATCAGGGAGCGCGGGCTGGATTTCCCCATTCCGCCCGCCGATAACCGCGTAAATTACAGCCCGCGCAGCTTTACCGGCACCTGCCATCTGCTGCGCGCCCGCCTTGCCACGGCGGAGGAAGTCGCCGCGCGGCGGAACCTCGCGTTCAACCCCTACGACTGCCACGGCAGCCACGGATTTTACCCGCACGCATCCGCTAATGTGGAAACGCGCGGCGAGGCTGTGTTTGCCGCGCGCAATGCCGTGGATGGCATTTATGAGAACGATTCCCACGGCACATGGCCCTACCAAAGCTGGGGCATCAACCGCGACCCCAACGCCGCGCTGACCATCGAGTTTGGCCGTTCGGTCACGGTGGACGAGCTGCGGCTGACGCTGCGTGCAGACTTCCCGCACGACAGCTACTGGACGCAGGCCACCGTGGCATTTGATGACGGCAGCCGCGAGGTCTTGCAGCTGACCAAAACCGCCACGCCGCAGGTGTTTGCCATTGCCCCGCGCACCGTGCAGAGCCTGAAGCTGTTTGAGCTGAAAAAGGCGGACGATGCCTCGCCGTTCCCGGCGCTGACGCAGATCGAAGTCTGGGGAACGGAGGGATAATTCTATGCCGATACTCAAATTGACCCCGAGCTGCAAGGATTATCTGTGGGGCGGCAGCCGCCTGCGCACCGATTTCGGCATCAAGAGCGATCTTGAACCGCTGGCGGAGGCGTGGGTGCTGTCCTGCCACTCGGACGGAGCCAGCTACCTGCCGGACGGCACGACGCTGGCGGCGTACATTGCCGCGCACCCCGGCTGCCTTGGCACCGACTGTGACCGATTCGAGCAGTTCCCGATTCTGACAAAATTTATTGATGCCAAACAGAACCTCTCCGTTCAGGTACACCCGTCCAACGACTACGCGCTGAAAAACGAACACCAGTACGGCAAAACCGAGATGTGGTATGTGCTGGACTGCGTGCCGGGGGCGTACCTGTACTACGGCTTTGACCACGAAATTTCCAAAGAGGAGTTTGCGGAGCGCATCAAAAATAACACCCTGACCGAGGTCTTGAACGCCGTGCCGGTGCATAAAGGGGATTGCTTTTTTATCCCGTCCGGCACGCTGCACGCCATCTGCCAGGGCATCGTCGTGGCCGAGGTGCAGCAGAACTCCAACGTGACCTACCGCGTCTACGACTACGGGCGCGTCGGTGCGGACGGCAAGCCCCGCGCCCTGCACATTGCAAAGGCGCTGGATGTGACCCTGCGCACCCCGCCGCAAAAGAAGGATTTCGGCAGCCATCTCGCGCAGTGCGAGTATTTTACCGTTGACGTCAAAAGCGGGAATTTCAACGGCACATCGGACGAAAAGTCCTTTGTGTCGCTGCTTATCACCGATGGAATCGGCACATTGACCTGCGGCGGCGAAACCGTCTGTGTCCAAAAAGGCGAGAGCTATTTCCTGCCCGCAGGAAGCGGTGCGTATCGCATAGAAGGTCCCTGTGAAACGCTTGTTACGACGGTCTGAACTTTGAAAAGTAAGGCGTTTATTTCGATGCTGCACTGAGCCTTTCTGATTTCTGTTTTAACTTCGTCCATCAAGATTTTCTATAGCTTTGTACACTATTCGGGAAAATCTTGGTGGATTATTTTTATATGAAACATAAAAGTAGTTTCCCAATTGTTTGCATAGAGTGAAGCAGAACTGATTCACTTTTTCGAGTTAAAATTTTTAGATACTGCTATCAGCTCAAGCATAGCGACGTTAGTTCGGCCCTTCTCATTGTAGCTTAGGTAAGAATAACCATACAAGAACGTCTCTTGTATGTAACCAAACATATCGATTTGAGGTGATACATATTTGGCTAATAATAGTATCGCAAGCATAGCGTTTGGATATCCACAAACGCATTTCTGGGGTGTTCCCCAGACCCCCGCGCTGCTCTTGCGTGACGATAGTGACGCTGATGACGCTTGTGACACTGTTTTGGGGATATCCCTATACCACATCTCAGATTCAGCGTCATTTGAATTTCGTGCTTTTCGTAGCATCATTGTTTTTGCTTCGAGCAGTAGTAAACTGCAAGCGTCATTTTACTATAAGCGTGACGGTGGTGACGGTCTTTCTTGCATACCCCTACCCATATCCCATAAACACTGTCACTACCGTCACCATCGTCACCAAAACAGGCAAGCCGTTCTAATACGCGGCTTGCCTGTTTTGTTTTTGAGTTATGTGGCAAGGCTTTTGTCCCAATGTTTGGTGAACTGGATTTAAATATTTTGTAAAGGTGCAAGGTTTTTTAGCACAATGGGTGGATATTACTTTGAGCAGAAAACCTTCAAAGATTACTATGACCGCCTGTTGAAGGATACCGACATCGGACACTTTACGTTCCACGCCCTGCGACACTCCTGTGCCAGCCTATTGCTGAAAGAGGGCGTACCGATGAAGCAGATTCAAGAGTGGCTGGGCCACAGCGATATTTCCACCACGGCCAACATTTACGCGCATCTGGATTCGCAATCCAAGAACCTGAGCGCCCGGACGATGGCAAACACGCTGACACTGCCCAAAGCGCAGCCCATAAAGAAGTGGTAATTTGAACAGCGGCGGCATCTGAGAAATCAGATGCCGCCTTTTTGCTGTCAATTTGTACCCAAGCTGCGGGAAGAATCTTGTGTAGTTCTGTGAATAGCTATTTGCCGCGATTGCTGGTATGATTTGTACCGAACCCGAAAATCACTACTTGAAAATAAAGGGGAGATATTTATAAGAAAAGCAACGGAATTTCTCAAAGCAGAAATAAAAAATCACTACCCAATGTAGAATTGAGTAGTGATACTTGGCGCAGGCGGTGGGATTCTCCCGCGCCCTTGCAGCAGTCCGCAGGACTGTTGCAGCCCGGCGGGACGCAAAGCGCCGGGCACGGGCTGTTCGAATCCCACCTTGTAGCCCTTGCATAGTTTGCCGCAAAAATAAAAAGCAGCACCCCGCAGGGTGCTGTCTTTGGCGCAGACGGTGGGATTCGAACCCACGTGACATTGCTGTCAAATTGATTTCGAGTCAATCTCGTTACGACCGCTTCGATACGTCTGCTTATTTAATTTTTATCGCACCGCCCCGCACAGCGTTTGGAAAAATGCGAGATTTCGATGCAAGATAACGATGAAAGGTTGGGTACGCGACACCCGATAAAGCCCGCCGTTATGGGATTTCCTGCGGACAAGGCGACCTGCCGGATGCAAACTTTCGAGTGCTCCCTCTTACGACCTCTTGAGTACATCTGCCTATTTAATTTTGTTGCGCGGAACTTCCCGCAGGGTGTGATTTCGAGTGCTCCCTCTTACGACCTCTTGGGGAATGCTCCATGTTCTGGGTTCCTGCCGGATACTAAATTAGTATAGCAAAAATGCCGTCCCGCGTCAAGATGCGGGGCGGCATAATTCCTGTATGCTGGGGGATATCTCATGTACATCAGAACAAATGCTGTTTCTGCACCGGGCCGGGGGCAAAGGGGGTATCCTCGTGGTGGCGCACCACGGTCACCTCGCGGGTCTTTTCCTCCACATGGCCGTTGGCTTTGGGCACACTGTAAAAGCTGCGGGTAATGTTATAATAGCCGCGCATGTGCTGCACCAGGTATTCGGCCACAGCGGGCAGGCAGTCGGTATCCTCAATGTTTTCATAGTTATAGTCTGTGTACAAAAATGCCGTGTGCTCCCCCTTGCAGACCAGCGTGATTCCCGCTTCGTCCAGATGCAGTTCATCCACAGCGCACTGCTTCAGGCCGCTCAGGCCGCTTTCGCTGGCAAGTTGGGTGGCGCGGCGGCGCATAGCCAATGGAACGGACTGCGGGTCCAGCGCTTCGTTGCCGCGCTGGCCGATCTCCAGCAGGATGTCCCGCATCATGCGGCTTTCCAGCAGCGGGCGAATCTTCTCCTTCGCTCGGGCTTCCTCGGTTTTTGCCTGAATTTTTTGCAGCAGTCCCATTCTTTTTCCTCACTAAACACATATCATTGCCCTGCGCACATCCGCACTGGCATCAGGGGCATCTTACTTTTTCATCGTGTAACTAATATTATATTATAGCATATCTTTTCATCCTGTGCCAGCGCGGAAGATAACTTTTACACCAAATTCATTCCGGTAAATCTTTTTAGCTGTGTGCTTTTTTGTATTCAGCTTTCATTCTTCTTTCTCCATCAAAAGCACAAATTCAATCCCCGTTTTTTGTCTATTTTGTTCTTTGCCTCATGCCATTCATTCTTATTTTTCTTTTCTCCGCTCTTTCCCGTTGCACCCTGCCAGTTTCTGCATTATACTGATAAAAAAGTGCACCGGCAGGTTTCCCCCGCCGGCAGCCGGACAGGAGTGCGGCCTATGAACATTACCGCGTTTGCCCAATATGCCGGGGTATCCAAGGCAGCGGTCAGCCGCTATTTTAACGGCGGGTACTTAAGCGCCGAAAAGCGCGCCCAGATTGCCGCTGCGGTGGAAGCCACCGGCTACCGCCCCAGTATGCAGGCCCAGATGCTGCGCACCCGCCGCACGCGGCAGATCGGGGTGATCATGCCGCGGCTGAGCAGCGAAAGCTGCGCCCGCATGGTGGAGGGCATCAGCCGGGTACTGGACGACCAGAACTACCAGCTGCTGCTGATCAACACCGCCAACGACAACACCCGCGAAGTGCGCGCGCTGGATACCCTGCGGCATGATACGGTGGACGGCATTATCCTGATTGCCACCATGTTTACCCCGGAACACCACGCGGTGCTGCAAAGCCTGCATGTGCCGGTGGTAATCGTGGGGCAGCAGTATCCCGGGTTCAGCTGCGTGTTCCACGATGATTTCGGCGCGGCGCAGGCAGCCACCGCCCACATGCTGCAAAAGGGGCGGCGCAAGCCGGGCTACCTGGGCGTGACCCTGCTGGACAAAGCCGTCGGCCTTGCCCGGCGCGAAGGCTTTGACAGTGCGCTGCGGGATGCAGGTCTCGTGCCCCAGCCGCAGCGAATGAGCATTGCCAAGTTCAACATGGAATCCGGCTACCACCAGGCAGAGCAGCTGTTTGGCCGTGCGCCGGGGCTGGACTGCCTGTTCTGCGCGACCGACTCCATCGCCCTGGGTGCGCTGCAATACTGCCGCAGCCACAGTCTGCGGGTGCCGGAGGACATCATGATTGCCGCTGTGGGCGACAACCGCATTGGCCGCGTTGCCTATGTGCCGCTGACCAGCGCCCATCTGCATTACCGCACCGCCGGGGACAAAGCCGCCCGCCTGCTGCTGGACATGCTGGCGGACCCCCATGCCGAGCCGCAGATGATCAAGCTGGATTATGAGTTAAAATGCCGGGCCTCCACCGGGGATGACAACTCAGATGAAAATGTCTGGTCGCTATAACAGGCATCCTTTGCGCCACACTTCCCTGCATCACTGCGGGGAAGTTTTTGTTTTGTGCACCCTTTCCATGCAGCCCCCTGTTTTTTGTGCATTTTACCAAAGAACGGTGTGAAACTGTGTGAAATCGATAACAGAATCTTTGCAAGTTGGGTCGTTTGGTCAATAGAAAAAGCACTCACCTTCGTATATAATAAAGCTGTCAAATGAAACAGGCCCCGGAACCTCCTACCGGGCCAACAGATAAAAGAAGGAGCGTGCAACATGGATTACAAGAAAGCAGCCCAGCAGGTACTGGACAACATCGGCGGTGCTTCCAACATTGTATCGGCCGCACACTGCGCAACCCGCCTTCGCCTGGTGATTGCGGATAATTCCAAGGTGAACAAAAAAGAGCTTGAAAATGCTGAGGGCGCCAAGGGCGTATTTGAAGCCCAGGGCCAGCTGCAGATCATCTTCGGCACCGGCATTGTGAACAAGGTGTATGACGAGTTCACCGCCCTGGCCGGAATCACCGGTGCCAGCAAGGAGGAAGTCAAACAGGCTGCCGCTTCCAAAGCACCATGGTACCAGCGGGCCATCAAGACGCTGGGCGATATCTTTGTTCCCATCATCCCGGCCATCGTGGCTTCCGGCTTTTTGATGGGCATTATGGAAGCGCTGAACTTTATGGTCAACAACGGCTTCCTGAACATTGATACCAGCGGTTCCATCTATGTGTTTGCCCAGCTGTTCTCCAACACGGCGTACACCTTCCTGCCTATCCTGATCGCGTTCTCCGCCGCAAAGGTGTTTGGTGGCAACCAGTTCCTGGGTGCTGTCATCGGCATGATCATGATTCACCCCAACCTGCAGAACGCCTGGACCGTTGCTTCTGAGGGCGTGCAGACCTACCAGTCGGTGTTTGGCGGGCTGTACAAAATTCCGCTGGTCGGCTACCAGGGCCACGTTATCCCCGTTATCATTGCCGTGTGGCTGATGTGCCAGATTGAAAAGCGGCTGCACAAAGTTGTGCCCGCCATGATCGACCTGTTTGTTACCCCGCTGGTCTCCGTTTTCGTTACCGGTTATCTCACCCTCGCTGTCATCGGCCCAATCTTCACCACGCTGGAGGACGGCATCATCAACGGCGTTCAGGCTTTAATTCAGCTGCCGTTCGGCATCGGTTCCTTCATCATGGGCGGTTTGTACGCCGTCACCGTTGTGGCCGGTATCCACCATATGTACACCCTGATTGACCTTGGCCAGCTGGCCAAGTTTGGCTTCACCTACTGGCTGCCCCTGGCCAGTGCCGCCAACGTTGCCCAGGGCGGTGCCGCTTTTGCCGTTGCCCTCAAGAGCAAGAACGCCAAAGTTAAGTCTATGGCCCTGCCCTCCGCCCTTTCTGCCTGCATGGGCATTACCGAGCCCGCCATCTTCGGCGTCAACCTGCGCTACTTTAAGCCCTTTATCGGCGGTCTGGCCGGCGGTGCCTGCGGCGCTTTGTATGCCAGTGTGACCGGCCTGGGTGCCACCGGCACCGGCGTGACCGGCATCTTCGGCATCCTGCTGCATCTGCACATGCCGCTGCAGTACCTCATCATGATGGCAATTTCCTTCGGCGTTTCCTTCGCTGTGACCTGGGTGATCTGGACCCCCGAAGCCGAGGAAGCCAAAGCCTGATGTTTTCCCCTCTCAATCAATAAGGAGCTACCTGTTATGAATGCCTTGCAGCGTGATTTGAAGCGTCTTGTCCCCATGGTGGAAGCCGCCGGGGCCGCCCGCGCGGCGGCGGATCCCCACCGGCAAAAGCTGCATGTTCAGCCCCCTGTGGGCTGGCTGAACGACCCCAACGGGCTGTGCCAGATCGGCGATGAATACCATGTATTTTATCAGTACGGCCCGTTTGACCCCACGGGAGGGGTCAAGCACTGGGGGCACGTGCGCAGCCGCGATTTGTTCCACTGGGAACGCCTGCCCGTAATGCTGTACCCGGACGAACCGTTTGACTGCCATGGCGTTTATTCCGGCTCTGCTCTGGTGGAGGACGGCATGCTGTACCTGTACTATACCGGCAATGTCAAGCGCCCCGGCGAATATGACTACATCAAGCAGGGGCGCGGGCACAATGTCTGCCTTGCCACCAGCCGCGATGCCATCCATCTGGACAACAAGCGCTGCCTGATGTACAACCAGGATTATCCCGCCGGGCTGACCTGCCATGTGCGCGATCCCAAAGTGTTTGCACTGGATGGGCGCTACTATATGGTGCTGGGTGCCCGAACACTGGACGACCATGGCGAAGTGCTGGTGTTTGAAAGCGCCGACAAGCTGCACTGGAACCACATCAACACCATCACTACCCCCAAAGCCTTTGGCTACATGTGGGAATGTCCCGACCTGTTTGAGCTGGACGGCCAGTGGTTTTTGGCGGTATCGCCCCAGGGCATTGCCTGCCAGAACGTGTACGGCTGCGGTTACTTTGCCCTGCAGGGTGACTGGCGCACCGATTGCACATTGAGCGAATTCCACGCCCTGGACGATGGCTTTGACTATTACGCGCCCCAAAGCTTTGCCGCCGCGGATGGCCGCCGCATCCAGTTTGGCTGGATGGGCATGCCGGATGCCGATTACACCAACCCCACCGTGGAGTATGGCTGGCAACACTGCCTGACCCTGCCCCGCGTGTTGACCCAGGACGGCAATGGCTGCCTGCTGCAAGCCCCCGCCGCCGAGCTGAACGCCCTGCGCGGCGAAGCCCGCCAGCCGGCAGACGGCGAAACGGTTGAAACGGACCCCTGCTTTGACCTGACCGCCTCCCCCGCCGGGGATTTTGTCCTGACCATTGCCAACGGCCTGACCCTGACTTACACCGAAGCGGACCGCACCTGTACCCTGCGCTTTACCGATGCAGCGATTGCCGCCGGGCGCACCGAGCGCAAGGCTGTGCTGGATGCCCCCTGCCGCAGCCTGCGTGTTGTGGGGGATGCTTCCTCGCTGGAAATATTCCTGAACGACGGTGCCGCGGTACTTTCCACCCGGTATTACCCGGCAGCGGGCAAGGTTGCCGTGCAGCTTTGCGGCGCAGGCAGCACCCTGTATTCCCTTTCGATTTAACGGAGGACATTCCATGGCACATGATACCTTGTATGCGATCGGCGAAGCGCTGATCGATATGATTCCGTCCAAAACCGGCTGTTCCTTTGCCGAGGTTCCCTCTTTCAGCCCCCGTGTGGGCGGCGCGCCCGCCAACGTGTGCGGTGCTTATGCCCGCCTGGGTGGGGATTCTGCCCTGCTGACCCAGCTGGGAGATGACCCGTTCGGCCACAAGATCATTGATGAACTGGCTGCCTGCGGCATTGATACTAGCCATATCTGTTTGACGGACAAAGCCAACACCGCCCTGGCCTTTGTTTCGCTGGAAGCGGACGGCAACCGGACGTTCAGTTTTTACCGCAAGCCCTCAGCCGATTTGCTGTACGCCCCGGAGCAGGTGGATACCAGCCTGTTTGCCAACGCCTATGCCCTGCATTTTTGCAGCGTTGCCCTGGTGGAAAGCCCCATGCGGGAAGCCCACAAAACTGCCATTGCCGCAGCCCGCAGCGCCGGAACTATCATTGACTTTGACCCCAACCTGCGCTTTCCGCTGTGGCCGGACCGTGATGCTTTGCGCCGCACGGTGCTGGAGTTCCTGCCGCTGGCCGATGTGGTCAAAATCTCGGACGAAGAGCTGGAATTTCTGACCGGCACCAGTGATATTGAAGCCGCCCTGCCCAGCCTGTTTGTGGGCCATGTACAGCTGGTGCTCTACACCTGCGGCAGCGCCGGTGCCCACGCTTACACCCGCACCGCCCACGGCTTTTCCGCCAGCAAGCCGGTAAAGGCCGTGGATACCACCGGCGCCGGGGACGGGTTCATCGGCTCGTTCTTGTGGCAGCTGCACAAAAACGGGGTGGACCGCGCCGCCCTGCCCGCTCTGCAGGCGGACCAGCTGAACCAGTGGCTGGATTTTTCCAACCGGTTCTGCGGTTACAGTGTGCAGCGCTACGGTGCCATTGACAGCTACCCCACCATCGACCAGCTGTAACTTTCTGCCATTCTCTGCTATTTCATCATAAAGCAGCCGCCCGGTACAGGATTTGTACCGGGCGGTTGCTTTACGGTTTGGAACCCAGTTTAGAAAAAATCAGTCACTATATCACATCAAATAACATTGCTCTTTTATCTGTTATCATTACAGTATTGCTCTATATTTTTACCAGCCATTCTGAAATTCGATATAAAAAATATGAAGACAAAAAAAATTCAGTATTTGAAACTTATAGAACTCATGCAAAAAACTCTTGCTTGTTCTAAAATAAATATTATTACAAAGTTATTTCCAAAAACAATAAATTACAACCAAAATAAGTTCCCCTCAAATACATCAGAATACCCCCTCTATAATTCAACCGTTTCATTTATCTTAGCAACAAAATGAGGCGTATCCATATATCGTGGATACGCCTCATTTTGTTTATTCTATTATCTTTATACGTTTTACAGATGCAGCACGCGGTCCTTGATTTCGGCGGTGCGGCCCTGGTTCCAGAACTGGGTACCGATGTAGCCGCAGGTGCGGCGGGCAACGTTCAGCTTGCTCTGGTCGCGGTTATGGCAGTGCGGGCACTCCCACACCAGCTTGCCGTCGTCCTCCACGATCTTGATCTCGCCGTCATAGCCGCACACCTGGCAGTAGTCGCTCTTGGTGTTCAGCTCTGCGTACATGATGTTATCATAGATGAACTGCATCACTTTGATGACAGCTTCCAGGTTATCCTGCATATTGGGCACTTCCACATAGCTGATGGCGCCGCCCGGAGACAGGCGCTGGAACTCGCTTTCAAACTTCAGCTTGGTGAACGCATCGATCTGCTCGGTCACATGCACATGGTAGCTGTTGGTGATATAGTTGCGGTCCGTAATGCCCGGCACAATGCCAAACCGCTTTTGCAGGCACTTGGCAAACTTGTAGGTGGTGGATTCCAGCGGGGTGCCGTACAGCGAGTAATCAATATTTTCAGCGTTTTTCCACTCGTTGCACTTATCGTTCATGTGCTGCATCACACTCAGGGCAAAGGGCTTTGCGGCGGGATCGGTATGGCTCTTGCCGGTCATATATTTGCAGCATTCATACAGGCCCGCATAGCCCAGGCTGATGGTGGAGTAGCCGCCGTACAGCAGCTTATCAATGGGCTCGCCCTTTTTCAGGCGGGCCAGAGCGCCGTACTGCCACAGAATGGGGGCCGCATCGGACAGGGTACCCTTAAGGCGGTTATGGCGGTACTGCAAGGCGCGGTGGCACAGTTCCAGGCGCTCATCAAAAATTTTCCAGAATTTATCCGGCTCACCGCCGGAGGACAGGGCCACATCCGGCAGATTGATGGTAACAACACCCTGATTGAAGCGGCCATAGTACTTCGGCTTGCCCGGCACATAGTTCTGGGCGTTGGCCACGTTGTTCCAGCCAGTGCCGGAACGGTCGGGGGTCAAAAAGCTGCGGCAACCCATGCAGGTAAATACATCGCCGTTGCCCTCGGTCTCACCCTTAGACAGCTTGTATTCCTTCATCTTCTTTTCGCTGATATAGTCCGGCACCATGCGCTTTGCGGTGCATTTGGCGGCCAGCTTGGTCAGGTAGAAATAGGGGGTGCCTTCGCGGATATTATCGTCTTCCAGCACATAGATCAGCTTGGGGAACGCGGGGGTGATCCAGACGCCCTTTTCATTCTTAACACCCTGGTAGCGCTGGCGGAGCATTTCTTCCACGATAATGGCAAGGTCAGATTTCAGGCGCTGGTTTTCGCCCGCTTCGTTCAGGTACATGAATACCGTGATGAACGGTGCCTGGCCGTTGGTGGTCATCAGGGTAACGACCTGGTACTGGATGGTCTGCACACCGCGCTTGATTTCCTCGCGCAGACGGGCTTCAACGATCTGGGAGAGCTTTTCTTCACCGGGATCAATGCCCAGTTCCTTCATCTCCGCTTCGGTATCGCGGCGGATCTTTTTGCGGCTGATATCCACAAACGGTGCCAGGTGGGTCAGGCTGATGCTCTGGCCGCCGTACTGGTTGGATGCCACCTGCGCAATGATCTGGGTGGCAATGTTGCAAGCCGTGGAGAAAGAATGCGGTTTTTCGATGAGGGTACCAGAAATAACCGTGCCGTTCTGCAGCATGTCGTCCAGGTTGACCAGGTCGCAGTTGTGCATATGTTGGGCGTAATAGTCAGCATCATGGAAATGAATGATGCCATCCTCATGTGCCTTTACAATCTCGGCAGGCAGCAGCATACGCATGGTCAGGTCCTTGCTGACCTCGCCGGCCATATAATCGCGCTGAACGCTGTTGACGGTCGGGTTTTTATTGGCGTTTTCCTGCTTGACTTCCTCATTGTTGCACTCGATGAGGGACAGAATGCGGTCGTCGGTGGTGTTATGGGTACGGCGCAGGCTCTGCACATAGCGGTAGGTGATATATTTGCGGGCCACCTCATACGCATTGGTCTGCATGATGGCGTCTTCCACCAGATCCTGGATCTCCTCCACGTTCATGGCGTGGTTGCGGCTCTGGCATTCCTGCGCCACATCGTCGGCAATGGCCGTGATCTGTTCCTTGGTCAAGCGCTGGTTGGAGGCAACAACGTTGTTGGCTTTGGTCACTGCTGCAATAATTTTGGATATATCGAAAACGGCCTCGCTGCCGTTGCGCTTGATGATCTTCATGAACTGTTATCTCCTTACCTCAATAAAAGCTGCCGGGTTGATACCACATGCCAAAATCGCTCCATGATTTTGGCGAGCGTATTTATCTTACCGCATCGACCCGGCAAAGTCAAGCCAATACACCACAATATATTGTATATAATTTGCTAATAGTACCCATATATGCCATATAGCGCGATGGGACGTTCAAAAAGATTTCAAAACAAAACGCCGAAAAAAGCGCTGGCTTTTTGGGTAAAATAGGCACTTTTTTTCAAAGCTGCGATGATATGTGATTTTATTCTTCTTTGGCCGCTTGCTTTTGCCCGGCACGGCTGGTATACTGGTGCAAGGCACTTGCCTATTGTGATGATTTGCCGCAGCACTATACAAGATATAGTGTTGCATTTTATAAGGAGGCTCCCCGCGTGAACTACGCAACCATAAAATACTGTGATATTGCCAACGGCACGGGCGTGCGTACCAGTCTGTTTGTTTCCGGCTGCCGCCGCCACTGCCCGGAATGTTTTAACGCCGTTGCCTGGGATTTTGGTTATGGCCTGCCCTTTGATAAAGCCGTGCGCAATGAAATTTTGGGCAGCCTTGCCCCGGATTATATTGATGGGCTTTCCCTTTTGGGCGGCGAACCCTTTGAGCCGGAAAACCAGCGTGCGCTGGTGCCGTTCCTGCACGAAGTACGGGTGTTGTACCCCCACAAAACCATCTGGTGCTACACCGGCAATGTATACGAAACCGAACTTTTGCAACCCAGCCACGCCCGCTGCGAAGTGACGGACGAGATGCTGAGCCTGATTGATGTGCTGGTGGACGGCGAATTCATCCCCGCGCAGCACGATATTTCGCTGCGGTTCCGCGGCTCCGGCAACCAGCGCATCATTGACCTGAACGCCACCCGCGCCGCCGGGCACACCGTACTGTGGCAGGATGACCCGCTGTTTGCTGACCACAAGATGTAAGGCAGCGAGTTCGCGTTTTTGGATTTTGTGTAACTTTTAACAAATTTGACTTGTATTTCTGCCCCGCAGGGTGTTATACTGACACTAATTTAAGGCAACACCGCACAATTCCCGCCTGACGGCTTAAGCACCGCTCCGGCGG
>ERZ791741.260-NODE-260-length-48474-cov-4.938041_pt1 | contig 48474 bp, 36 predicted proteins | sample MGYA00510040_ERZ791741 | MGnify/ENA primary metagenome ERZ791741 (study PRJEB30046, sample SAMN00791960) | human gut metagenome | study: EMG produced TPA metagenomics assembly of the A metagenome-wide association study of gut microbiota in type 2... | reverse complement strand
GTTAAGACACGGCCCTTTCACGGCTGTAACATGGGTTCGATTCCCGTACGGGTCACCAAAAAGCTTCTGATTGAAAAATCAGGGGCTTTTTCTTTTTGTTTTTTCTACACAACAAACCCCCGCCGTCTGCATCACGCGGACGGCGGGGGGTTTCAACATTTTATGAGTGCTTTGTGGAAAAGCTCAGGCTCAGTCCTTCTTGTGGGTGGGCACCATAACCTCCAGGCCGCCCATGTAGGGCTGCAGCACCTTGGGGATGGTCACGGAGCCATCGGCCTGCAGATGGTTCTCCAGGAAGGCGATCAGCATACGCGGAGGAGCCACGCAGGTGTTGTTCAGGGTGTGGGCCAAATAAGTCTTGCCGTCCTTGCCCTTGACGCGGATGTGCAGGCGGCGTGCCTGTGCATCGCCCAGGTTGGAGCAGGAGCAGACCTCAAAGTACTTCTGCTGGCGGGGGCTCCAGGCCTCGATATCGCAGCTCTTGACCTTCAGGTCAGCCAGATCGCCGGAGCAGCAGTTCAGCTGGCGCACGGGGATCTCCATGCTGCGGAACAGCTCCACGGAGTTCTTCCAGAGCTTCTCGTACCAGTCGGCGCTCTCCTCGGGGCGGCAGACCACGATCATCTCCTGCTTCTCGAACTGGTGAATGCGGTAGATGCCGCGCTCCTCGATGCCGTGTGCGCCCTTCTCCTTGCGGAAGCAGGGGCTGTAGGAGGTCAGGGTCAGGGGCAGAGTGGCCTCGTCCAGGGTCTGGTCGATGAAGCGGCCGATCATGGTGTGCTCACTGGTACCGATCAGGTACAGATCCTCGCCCTCGATCTTGTACATCATGGCATCCATTTCGGGGAAGGACATCACGCCCTGCACCACGTTGCCGTGCATCATAAAGGGAGGAATGACATAGGTGAAGCCCTTGTCGATCATAAAGTCGCGGGCATAAGCCAGCACAGCCTCATGCAGGCGGGCAATGTTGCCCAGCAGGTAGTAGAAGCCGTTGCCGGCAACGCGGCCAGCAGCGTCCATATCGATGCCGTCAAAGCTCTCCATGATCTCGGTGTGGTACGGGATGGGGAAATCGGGCACCACAGGCTCGCCAAAGCGCTGAGCCTCCACGTTGTAGGTGTCATCGGGGCCGATGGGCACACTGGGGTCGATCATCTGGGGGATGGTGTACATGATCTCCTGGATGCGGTCAGCCAGCTTGGCTTCCTCGGCTTCCAGCTCTGCCATCTTGTCCGCGTCAGCCTTGACGGCGGCGTTGTTGGCATCGATCTGTGCCTGCAGCTGGGCCTTCTGGGCCTCGTCGGTGCACTTCTTCAGCTGACCGAACAGGGGGCCGTTGGCCTTGCTCAGCTTGTTGCGGGCAGCCTTCAGGCTCTCAACTTCCTTCAGGCACTCGCGGTACTTTGCGTCCTTCTCGATGACTTCATCCACCAGAGGGAGCTTGGCATCCTGGAACTTCTTCTTGATGTTTTCCTTGACAGCATCCGGGTTGTCACGGACAAATTTGATATCAAGCATGATTTACTCTCCTTACTCTATTTCGGTTCGCACGGGCAGGTAAGCCCTTTCCCATGCCGTTCAAAGGCGGCGTGCCGCCTTGGATCGCTATGTTTTTCTTCTCGGGCAGGCTTGCCTTCGTACAACCTCTCAGTCGGGCTGGCGGCGTATACGAAAAGCTTCCATCGGCTGCCAGGGCCTCTCCTACCAGGCAACAACAATGACGGAGAGGTTTAATCCTCAACCTGATATTGCCCTAATAAGTTTGCAAAAGCCTTCAGCTGCTCATCCGAGTAGAAGTGGACGGTCAGCTTGCCCTTGCCGTCGTGGTAGGCCACATTGACCTCACTGCCCAGTGCCTGCTTCAGGCTCTCCTCCACCTCCACAGGCAGAGTGCCGCGCGGGGCGGGCTCCACAGGCTCTTTTGGGGGCTTGGCCAGCTTCTTGCACAGGGTCTCTGCCTGCCGGACGTTCAGCTCATGGTCGGCAATGATCTGTGCCGCCTGCTCCTGCAGCTCCGGGGTGGGCAGACCCAGCACCACCTTTGCGTGGCCCGTGGTGAGAAAACCGCTTTTCAGCAGCTCCAGCACCGTTTCGGGCAGGTTGAGCAGACGCAGGCTGTTGGCCAGTGCGCTGCGGCTTTTGCCCAGCTTGCGGGCAGCCTGCTCCTGGGTCAGGTCACAGCGGGTCATCAGCTCCCGGATGCCCAGTGCTTCTTCCACCGGGTCCAGATCCTCGCGCTGAAGGTTTTCCACCAGCGCCAGCTCCATGGCCTGCTCATCCGTGACATCCTTCACAATGACGGGTGCCTCGGTCAGGCCCGCCATCCGGCAGGCACGCCAACGGCGCTCACCGGCCACGATGAGATAGCGGTCCACCCCGTGGGGCCGCACCGCGATGGGCTGCAGCAAACCGTGCTCTGAGATGCTGGCCGCCAGCTCTGCCAGCGTTTCCTCATCAAAGGTCTTGCGGGGCTGGGCCGGGTCCGGCTCGATCTCCCGCAGGGGCAGTGTCTCGATCCGGTTATCGGACTCAAAGCTGGGAGCTGTGTCCTCAAACAGACTTTCCAGGCCCCGGCCCAGTCCTCCTCTTTTTTTTGCCATAGGTTACGCTTCCCCCTGCTTCACTTGTTCCAGTGCGCTTTTCTGCTCGGCGGGGGCACTGTTCCCTTTTGTGCGGCGGCGTGCCGGCTCATGCGGGCGGTTGTTCTTTACGAACTCAATGGCGAGATCCATATAGGCCTCGCTGCCCTTGCCCTTGGGCTCATAGAAATTGATGGGCTGGCCGTAGCTGGGCGCTTCCGAGATGCGGATGGTGCGCGGGATGGTGGTCTTGTAGACCTTGGTGCCAAAATACTTTTTGACCTGATCCACCACCTGCAGCGTCAGGTTGAACCGCCCGGAGAACATGGTGAACACCACGCCCTCGATGTCCAGATAGGGGTTGTACTTCTTGCGGATGGTCTTGAGGGTGCTGATGAGCTCCGACAGGCCCTCCAGTGCGTAATACTCACACTGGATGGGGATAAGCACGCTGTCGCAGGCGCACAGACCGTTCAGGGTGAGCAGATCCAGGCTGGGCGGGCAGTCCACAAAGATGAAGTCGTAGTCCTTCTGCACCGAGGCCAGCGCCTTGCGCAGGCGGCTTTCGCGGCCCGGCAGATCGATCATTTCCAGACCCGCACCCGCAAGCCGGGTGTTGGAACCGATGACATCGGTGCGGAACTCGGTCTTGCGGATGGCATCCCTTGCCTCCGCCTCTCCGATCAGCAGCTCATAAGTACCCACATCGACACTCCGCTTGGGAATGCCGTAACCGGTGGTGGTATTGCCCTGCGGGTCCAGATCGACGATGAGCGTCTTTTTGCCCAGAGCCGCAACGCAGGACGAAAGGTTCACGGCCGTGGTGGTCTTGCCCACGCCGCCTTTTTGGTTTGCAATTGCAACGATTTTAGCCACGCTCTTTGTTTCCTCCCGGGAAAATTATTTGTTCCACGTGGAACATTCGAGGCCGGGCCCCGCTGTTTTCCCACCAGCAAAGCCCCTTTAAAGACTAGTATAGCACATCAGCGCGGCTTTTTGAACCTGTTTCCTGATTATTTTGCGTAAAAACCCTGTGGAATTGCATTTTTTGTGAAAATTGCGATGCGTTTTATCTTTGCGCGGCTGCGGTTGGGATGCGCACCGTGTATTCGATATAGCCGTCCCGCTCTTCCCTGTGGGCCGTGGCAGGCACACCGTTGTCCGTCATCAGCCGGATGGCATGGTCGATGGTGTTGACAAAAATGCGCACATCCTTGACCATGGAGATGCGGTGCCTGCCCGGTGCGGCGGCATTGAGCAGTTGTTCAATGTACAGGTCGGTCTGCCGGGCATTCATCCGCCGCTTGGCAATGGTGATAAGAGCCTCGCTCCGCCGGTTCTCGGGCAGGCGCAGAACCGCCCGGGCGTGGCGCTCGGTCAGGCCATTGTCCAGCACGAACTTTCTTTGGTCCGCCGTCAGCTGCAGCAGCCGCAGCTTATTGGCAAGGGTGGGCTGTGCCATGCCCAGCCGTTTGGCCGCCTCGGCCTGGGTGCAGTCCCAAAGGGCGATCACATCCCGCAGCCCCTGTGCCTGCTCAAAGGGGTTCAGATCTTCCCGCTGGATGTTTTCCAGCAGACCCAGCGCCGCAGTCCGCTGGTCGCCGCAGTCGCAGAGGATGGCCGGGATGGTCTCCATCCTGGCCAGCTTGCAGGCGCGGAGCCGCCGCTCCCCTGCCACCAGCTCATAACCGTCCTCGACCTTCCGCACCGAGATGGGCTGCAGCAGGCCGTTTTCCCGGATGCTCTGGGCCAGCCCCGCCAGCTCCTTTTCATCAAAAACTGTCCGAGCCTGAAACGGCGAGGGACGGATGCTTTCCACAGGCAGGGTGTAGATCTTTCCGGCAGATTTCTTCCATTCAAACATGATTCTTTCCCCTTTCGCTGAAATGTGACACAGTTTTCCACCGTTTCCCGGGAAACAGTGGAAAACTCACTCATTGCAGTTCCAGTGTACCAGAAATCAAAAAGCCCTGCCAGAAGAATCGTTCGGCAGGGCTTGGCATTTATCTTGCGGTTTTGCGTTATTTCAGCGGAGACTTTGCGATCTTTCCACCGTTTCTGGGGTAGGCTGTCGGAGTTTGCGAAATCTTTTTGCAGAGGATGAGGGTGCGGGCATCGCCGCCCGGCAGATGCAGGGTGCGAGTTTCCTTGTACTCTCCGCCCAGCTTCCGGATGGCACCGCGGGCCGCAGCCAGCTCCTCCTCGCCGGAAGCGCCTTTCATGGCAAGGAAGCTGCCACCCACCTTGACCAACGGTAAGCAGTACTCGGCCAGCATGGGCAGAGCCGCCACCGCACGGGCAGAGGCCAGATCAAACTGCTCCCGCCATGCCTTGCGGGCGGCTTCCTCGGCGCGCTCCTTGGCAAACTCCACCCCGGTCAGGCCCAGCTGAGCGCAGGCATACTTCAAGAACTCCACCCGCTTGCCGGTGGGCTCCATCAGGGTCAGCTCCAACTCGGGCTTGTAGATCTTTGTCACGATGCCCGGGAATCCGGCACCCACGTCCACCATCTTCCCTGCTACCTCCGGCTGGCTGGCAAACAGCAGGCTGTCGAGGAAGTGCTTGTCCTCAATGCCCTCCGGGTCGGTAATGGCGGTCAGATTGACCTTCTGGTTGTAGTCCACCAGGATCTGCGCAAAGGCATCCAGCTGATCCAGCTGGTTCCCGGTCAGCGCAATGTTCCACATGGAACATTTTTGCTCCAGTCTCGCTTTATCGATCATTTCGCACCTCTCGTTCTCGATTTCAAATCGGCGCAGAACAAAAATGCGGTCAAGAGATTTTCGTGCGAATGCACGAATCTCCAGCATTTTTGTTTGAAGCCTTCTTCTTTGGGGTCACCAGGGGCGAGCAGCCCCTGGTTCGTGCCTCCCGCGCCTCGAAAGTAGCGGGTGCTTTTCTGGTTCTCTTTTGGCACGCAAAAGAGAACTCAGTCTCCATTCAAAACAACATAAACAGGCTCATGGTGTACCGCCGGCAGAAACTTTTCCAGAACATCCTTTGTGTACAGCTTGAGCGAGGAGGTGTTGATGCAGGGGTGGCATCCCAGAAATTCCCCCTTGACCACATCCTCATCCATGAGAAGCTGAACTTTGTTTTCCTTGTCATTCGCCAGCCCCATAACAGAAGAAGAGCCCGGTGTACAGTCCAGATACTGCTCCATATCCTCCGGGGAGGCAAAGCTCAGGCGGGAAATGCCCAGCTGATGGGAGAGTTCCTTTGTCTTGAAGGGCTTGTCCCCCGGCATCATCAGCAGATAGAAGTTCGTTTTCTGCCGGTTGCAAAGGAACAGGTTCTTGCAGACCGTGGCACCCAGGCAATCATCAATGACCATGCAGTCCTCCATGGTGTCGGCCCGCAGAAAGGCATGGTCGGTGCGCCAGTACTCCAGCCCCAGCGCGTCCAGCAGATCATAGGTGCGGATCTCTTTTTCAAGCCGGTCCGTACAATCGGCAGGGCGGCCCTTGTATAGAACCAATTCCATAAAGTAACCCTTCTTTCTTACGATCCTCGCCCTCTCAGGCCGCTTCGCGTCCAGCTCCCCCAAAGGGGGAGCCATTGGCAGGGTTGATTCTACGTTCTGATCAAACCGCCAGAGCCTCTCCCTTTGGGAGAGGCGGCAGTGCAAAGCACTGACGGAGAGGGCGACCCCATTTATCGTTTTGCAGCAGCCAGCGCAATACTCAGCTGCGCCACATCGGAGGGCGACACACCGGGGATGCGGCCCGCCTGCCCCAGATTCTTCGGGCGGATGCGGGTCAGCTTCTCACGGGCCTCCAGCGTCAGGCCGGTCAAGTCAGCATACTCAAAATCTGCGGGGATCAGGGTCTTTTCGTGGCGGGCCACGTCACGGATCATCCGATCCTGCCTTGCAATGTAACCAGCGTACTTGATCTCGGTCTCCAGCCGCTCGGCCAGCATGGGGGTGATGCCCTCGCCCCAGCCGATCACTCCCGCCAACAGCGGGTAGCTGATCTCGGGGCGGCGGAGCAGTTCTTCGGCAATGCCGCCCTCCGCGGCAGGGGTCAGCCCGGCTGCTTCCATGGCAGCGCGCAGGTCAGCGGTGCGCAGGTGGGTCTCGTGCAGGCGGCGGCGCTCCGCTTCCAGAATGCTCTGGGTGTGCTGGTATTTTGCCCAGCGGTCATCCTGCACCAGACCGTACTCCCGGCCAATGGGGGTCAGCCGCTGATCGGCGTTGTCCTGCCGCAGGGTCAGGCGGTACTCGCTCCGGCTGGTCATCATGCGGTAAGGGTCCATGACCCCCTTTGTGACAAGGTCATCCACCAGCGTGCCCAGATAGCTGGTCTGGCGTTCCAGGATCAGCTGGCTCTCCCCTTTTGCGCTGCGGGCGGCGTTCAGACCGGCCAGCAGACCCTGCGCGGCGGCTTCCTCGTAGCCGGAGGTGCCGTTGAACTGGCCCGCGCCATACAGGCCCCGCACCACCTTGCTCTCCAGCGTGGCTTCCAGACTGGTCGGGTCTACGCAGTCATACTCGATGGCGTAGGCCGGGCGCATGATCTCAATGTGTTCAAAGCCCTGAATGCTCCGGTAAAAGGCATTCTGCACATCCTCAGGCAGGCTGCTGGACGCACCCTGCAGATACATCTCCTCTGTGTTCTCTCCGCAGGGCTCCACAAAGATGGGGTGCCGGTCCTTGCCCGCAAAGCGCACCACCTTATCCTCAATGGAGGGGCAGTACCGGGGGCCAACCCCCTCGATCATGCCGCCATAGAGCGGGCTGCGCTGGATGTTGTCCAGAATGATCCTGTGGGTCTCAGGGTTGGTGTAGGCGATCCAGCATTCGACCTTGTTGTGCATGGGTGCATCCGTCAGAAAGCTGAAGGGCTGCAGCTCGCTGTCCGGGTCGCCGGGCTGGCATTCCAGCTTGGAGAAGTCGATGCTTCTCCGGTGGACGCGGGCAGGCGTACCGGTCTTGAACCGCCGCAGGGGCAGACCGGCGGCTTTCAGACTCTCAGTCAGGCCGGGCGCATGTCGATTATCCGGTCGGTTATTCCGGAATCGTTACTTTGGTCGCTTTTCCCGTCCAGTCGGCGAAGATTGATTTGCCGTCGGAAAGTTTGACGGAGAGTTTGACGGAGAAATTATCCCCGTCTCTGGTGACAGTGAGCATTCCGTAGGAGACTGTTGCCGAAGAGATGTCGTCTCCATTGCTTACCGTAATTCTTTCAAACGAGTGTACGATGTCGAACTCTGTTTCACCGATTGCCCCGACGGAGAGGTATGGTCTGAGAGGCCCGGTTTGGGTAACGGGTTCTGTGAGGTCGATAGTTTTGCCTATCAGGGATTCAGAAACTTCTATATCGACACCGTAGTCGGACATTGTAAACGGTAATGTTGAAAAATACTCTCTGAATAGAATGAGGTCGTATGAGGTTTCCCATTGCTCGTCGGCTTTTTCTTCCACATAGAAAGCGCTTTTGACCTCGCAGATCTGACCATTGACGGTGATCGTCTGCATGGTGGTTACTTTTTCGTCCTTGCAGGACGTCGTGGCCAGTGCGAGTGCGCCGGTCAGACAGAACATGAAGATTTTTCGCATAAATTGAACTTGGGTTAGTTGGAGTATCTCCAAAAGTAGTGATAAAAAACGAATCCGGCGACAAAAAGGGCGAAATAATGAATCGCTTCCGGAACAATATGCCCGCTTGCGGCGCGATTTTTACCGCGTTGCTTTCAAATCTCATTCTCTTTTCATACCTTTGCAAGGTTATAGATACCTATTGAACATTTATGGATAAACTGATCGAAACGATCGTCAGCGCGATTGAAGATAAAAAAGGTAAGAATATTGTATCGTTGGACCTCTCGGGATTCGATGGAGCGATCTGTTCGCATTTCGTGGTCTGCAACGCCGATTCCACGACGCAGGTGTGCGCCATAGCCGCCGAAATCGAGGAGAAGGTGTTCGAGAAATTGGGCGAGAAGGTGTGGCGCATCGAAGGCCAGCAGAACGGCGTGTGGGTCGCCATGGACTATGTGGACGTCGTGGTGCACATTTTCCAGACCGAGCTTCGGAGCTTCTACAAGCTCGAGGAGCTGTGGGCCGACGCACCGCTGGTGAAATATGAATACGAAGAGTAATCCGGATTATGGCACAGAAAAGCAAGAACAACAATAAAATGAATATGAACATGCCGCGGCCTTCGATGCTGTGGATCTACGGCCTGATCGGTTTGTTCATCATCGGCTGGTATCTGTTCGACGGCAGCAATGAAGCGCCGCTGCCCAGCGACTGGACCACCGTGCAGGAGATGGTCGAGAAGGGCGACGTGGAGAAGATCCAGGTCGTGAACCGCGACCAGGCGCAGGTGTTCCTGAAAAAGGAGGCCGGCGAGAAGTACCGTAACGATCAGGTGGACAAGCGTTTCCGCCGCCTGCCCGAGTCGGGCGTGCAGCTGACTTTCACCATCGGTTCGGTAGATTCGTTTCGCGAGGATTTGAAGGCCGCCGAGGAGAAGTCGGGGCAGACCGTTCCGGTGATCTATGAAAACAAGGCCAACGACTGGACCTCGATTCTGATCAACCTGCTGCCGTGGGTGGTGATCATCGGAGCGTGGTTCTTCATCATGCGCTCCATGTCGCGCGGCGCGGGCGCCGGAGGCGGCGGTGGCATTATGAACGTCGGCAAAGCCAAGGCGCAGGTCTTCGACAAGGACAACTCCAAGCGCGTGACGTTCAAGGATGTGGCCGGCCTGGAGGAGGCGAAGGTCGAGATCATGGAGATCGTCGATTTCCTCAAGAAGGCCGACAAATACAAGGAGCTGGGCGCCAAGATTCCGAAGGGCGCGCTGCTCGTAGGCCCTCCGGGAACGGGCAAGACCCTGCTGGCCAAGGCCGTCGCAGGGGAGGCCAACGTGCCGTTCCTCTCGATTTCGGGTTCCGATTTCGTCGAGATGTTCGTCGGCGTGGGCGCCTCGCGTGTCCGCGACCTGTTCGAGCAGGCCAAGCAGAAGGCTCCCTGCATCGTCTTCATCGACGAGATCGACGCCATCGGCCGCGCCCGCGGCAAGAACGCCGGATTCTCGGGCAACGACGAGCGCGAAAATACGCTGAACCAGCTTCTGACGGAGATGGACGGCTTCCAGACCAATACGGGCGTCATCGTTTTGGCCGCCACCAACCGGGCCGACATCCTCGACAAGGCGCTGATGCGCGCCGGGCGTTTCGACCGCCAGATCGAGGTGGGACTTCCCGACGTGAAGGAGCGCGAGGAGATTTTCAACGTCCACCTGCGTCCGCTGAAGCTCGATCCGCAGCTGGACCGTTCGTTCCTGGCGCGCCAGACCCCCGGTTTCTCGGGCGCCGACATCGCCAACGTCTGCAACGAGGCCGCGCTGATCGCCGCGCGCCACAACAAGAAATTCATTTCGAAAGAGGACTTCCTCGCCGCCATCGACCGCATCGTGGGCGGCCTGGAGCGCAAGAACAAGATCATCACCGACGAGGAGAAGCGCGTGATCGCCTTCCACGAGGCGGGACACGCCACGGTGAGCTGGATTCTGGAGCATGCCAGCCCGCTGATCAAGGTGACGATCATCCCGCGCGGCAAGGCGCTGGGCGCCGCCTGGTATCTGCCCGAGGAGCGTCAGATCACCACGCGCGAGCAGATGATGGACGAACTGGCCGCTACGCTCGGAGGCCGCGTTTCCGAGCAGCTGACCTTCGGCGAGATTTCGACCGGGGCACTCAACGACCTGGAGCGCGTCACCAAGCAGGCTTATGCCATGGTGGCCTACTACGGCATGAGCGAGAACGTCGGTACGCTCTCCTTCTACGACTCCACGGGCCAGAGCGACATGGCCTTCACGAAGCCCTATTCGGAACTGACGGCCCAGCAGATCGACGCCGAGGCCAAGCAGGTGATCGAGAAGGCCTACAAGATGGCCGAGAAGGTGCTCCGCGAACATGCCGACGGTCTGAAAGAGCTGGCCGAACTGCTGCTCTCCCGCGAGGTGGTCTTCACCGAGGACGTCGAGCGCATCTTCGGTCGCCGCAAGAAGGACATCGAACGCGAACGCCGCGAGGCCGAGGCGAAAGCCAGGGCCGAGGGCGGCAAACCCGCCGGAGAGGAGCCGCAGGCCGGCAAGCAGGCCGCCGCGGTCGCCGATCCTTCGGCCAAATCGGATAAGTCCGAAACGGCCGAACCGGCTCCCGTAGCTCCGGCCGTTGCCGCGCCCGAAACCGAATGACCCCGTTGAAACCCAACTACACCCTTAAAAAACAATGAGTGAAAAAATGAAGAACCTCTGGGTGCGCACTGTGAGCGGGGCTGTCCTCGCCGTGGTGATGCTGGGGGCTATCGCATGGTCGCAATGGAGTTTCGGCCTGCTGCTGGCGGCGTTGCTGGTCGTCGGCATGACGGAGTTCTATTCCCTGGCCGGGGAGCAGGGCAGCAATCCCCAGCGGATCGTCGGACTGGCTGCGGGACTCGTGCTTTTCGCCCTGAATTTCGCATTCGTGTCGGACGACATCCAGATACTCGGCAGCGCCCGGCAGGCTTTCGCCTGCGGAATGGCCCTTCTGCTGTTGCTGCTGCCCGCCATGTTCATCTGCGAACTTTACCGCCGTCGGGAGAATCCCGCCGCCAATATCGGCATCACTTTCATGGGCGTCGTCTACGTGGCGCTGCCGTTCTCGCTGATGTGTTACATTCCGATCATCGGCAGCGAGACGTGGAGTCCCTGGATGATGATTTTCTACGTTTTCATCATCTGGGCCAATGACGTTTTCGCCTATCTGGTGGGCATGTCCGTCGGCAGGCACCGCCTGTGCGAACGCCTTTCGCCCAAGAAGTCGTGGGAAGGGTTCTTCGGCGGCATCGCCGGGGCCGTTGTCCTGGGACTCGTCGCCGCCCGCGTGATGGACGGCAGCTGTTGGGTGTGGGCCGGGCTGGCGCTCGTCGCGGCCGCTACGGGGGTTCTGGGCGACCTGGTGGAGTCGATGTTCAAGCGCGCCGCCGGGGTCAAGGATTCGGGAACGTTGATTCCCGGTCACGGCGGAGTGCTGGACCGCTTCGACGCCATGCTGCTCTCGGCGCCGTTCGTCTTCGTCTATATGCTTTTTGTGATGTAACTGCAAACTTAACCGTGTTATGAGAATCAATAAGGAAGGATACAAAATCATCGGCATCTCGGGCGCTGTCTGCCTGCTTCTGTGGTGGCTGTTTTACCATTTGCTGGTCCACGATGCGAACGTCTCGCTGCTGTGGTTCAGCACCCTCGTGCTGCTGCTGTTCTGGTTCTTCATCGTAGCCTTCTTCCGCGAACCCCGCCGGGTGCGCATCCACGACGCCGATCTGGTCTTCGCTCCCTGCGACGGCCGCGTGGTCGTGACGGAGGTCGTCTCCGAGGACGAGTACCTCAAGGAGGAGATGTTGCAGATTTCGATCTTCATGTCCATTACGAACGTCCACATGAACTGGGTCCCCGTGGGCGGCGAGGTGGAGTATTTCAAATACCATCCGGGGCGTTTCCTGGTGGCCTGGCACCCCAAATCCTCGACCGAGAACGAACGCACGACGACCGTGGTGCGGATGCCCTCGGGCCAAAAGGTGCTCTTCCGCCAGATCGCGGGACTGATCGCCCGGCGCATCATCTCGTATATGACCGTCGGTCATCAGGTCGAGCAGAACAGCGTCTGCGGATTCATCAAGTTCGGCTCGCGCGTCGACGTGCTCGTCCCCAAGGACAGCGAACTGCTGGTGGAGATCGGCGATCCCACGGTGGGTTCGCAGACTCCGATCGCCCGGCTGCGCAAGAACCTCGAAAACGAATAACGCCATGAAGGCGACGCCCCAGACCTTCCTGCGGTTCATCGCGGGCGCGGCGGTTGCCGCGGCCGTGCTCTTTCTGGTCTGGTATTTCTCCTCGATCGTCGTCTACATCCTCGTTTCGGCCGTGCTGGCCGTCATGGGCAATCCGCTCGTGAAGTTTCTTTCGGGGCTTCACTTCAAGGGCTGGCAGGTTCCCCGCTGGCTGGCCGCGCTGGCGACCCTCGTGGTGATCTGGGTCGTCCTGGCTACGCTGTGTTCGTTGTTCGTGCCGCTGGTCTTCAACAAGATAAACCAGTTCGCGCACGTCGACTTCGCGGCGGTCGTGGGGAGCATCGGCGAGCCGATCGCCCGGATGCAGCACGATTTGCAGGCGCTTTTCTCCCTGCCCGAGAGCACTTTCTCGCTCTCCGACGAACTGACGGCCGCCCTCCGGCAGATCATCGACATCAATTCGCTCAACACGATTTTCTCGTCGGTCATCAACCTTGTGCTTTCGTCGGTGATCGCCATTTTCTCCGTTTCGTTCATCACCTTCTTCTTCCTCAAGGAGGAGGGCCTGTTCTACGCGATGGTCACCTCCGTTTTCCCGGAACATTATCACGGCAACATCACCCGTGCGCTGGATTCGGTGACGGTCCTGCTGGCGCGCTACTTTACGGGTATCCTTTCGGAAAGCCTGCTGCTCACGATCGCCGTGACGCTGGTGATGATGGCCTTCGGGATGAAGGCCGCCGACGCGGGGTTCATCGGCCTTATCATGGGTGTGATGAACGTCGTGCCTTACGCCGGGCCGCTGATCGGCGGCGTGGTCTCGGTCTTCGTGGGCATCGTCTCGCCGATCGAGGGCATGAGCGTGGGGCATACGGCTTTCGTGATCGCCGGGTCGCTGCTGATCCTCAAGGGCATGGACGATTTCATCCTCCAGCCGACGCTCTATTCCGAACGAGTGAAGGCGCATCCGCTCGAAATCTTCCTGGTGATTCTCATTGCCGGGTCGCTGGCCGGAATCCTGGGCATGCTGCTGGCGATACCTTCCTATACGGTACTGCGTGTCTTTGCCAAGGAGTTCTTCTCGCAGTTCCGGCTGGTGCGTAAACTGACCGAAAAAATCTGATGGAACGGATTCTGATCGAAGGCGTTGTGGAGCACGGACGCCGACTCGGACGTGAGTTGGGTTTTCCGACGGCCAATCTGGCCGTTCCGGAGGACGTCGCCGCTGCCGACGGGGTCTACCGTTCGCGTGCGGAGGTCGGCGGGAAAGTCTATGACGCCATGTCGAACCTGGGCCGCAACCCTTCGGTCGGGGGTGTCGAGCGGCGTTTGGAGACGCATATTTTCGACTTCCGCGGCGAACTTTACGGCCGTCGGCTGCGGGTCGAACTGCTCGAAAAGATCCGCGACGAACGCCGGTTCGCTTCGGTGGAGGAACTGCGCGGGCAGATTGCCAGGGACAAGGAATATATTTTAGGATTGAAATAATGTGTCCGTATTTTGGTCAAAAACCCGGTTGCGTTGCGACAAGCCCCTCCCGAGGGAGGGGTTTGGGGTGGGGTCAGACTTGTAAACGCGGCGGTACGCCGCGGGTCTCAACCGGGCAGATACGGACGAACGATGCGATAACTTAAAAACATACTGCTATGTATATTGACAACACTCTTCCCTATAAGGTTGCCGACATGTCGCTGGCCGAATGGGGCCGCAAGGAGATCGAGATTTCCGAGCATGAAATGCCCGGCCTGATGGCCGTGCGCCGCAAATACGGACCCGAAAAGCCGCTGAAAGGCGTACGCGTGATGGGCTCGCTGCACATGACCATCCAGACGGCCGTTCTGATCGAGACTCTTGTGGAGCTGGGCGCCGACGTGCGCTGGTGCTCGTGCAACATCTTCTCGACGCAGGACCATGCGGCCGCCGCGATTGCCGCCGCAGGCGTCCCGGTCTTCGCGTGGAAGGGCGAGACGCTGCCCGAATACTGGTGGTGCACCGCCATGGCCCTTTCGTTTCCCGGCGGCAAAGGCCCGCAGTTGATCGTCGACGACGGCGGCGACGCCACGCTGCTGATCCACAAGGGTTACAAGGCCGAGAACGACGCCTCGACGCTCGATTACGAACCTTCGTCCTACGAAGAGGAGGTGATCCTCGGCACGCTGAAAAGCATTTTGGCCGAGGACCCCGAAAAATGGCACCGTACGGTCGCCGAATGGAAGGGCGTGAGCGAGGAGACCACCACGGGCGTACACCGCCTCTACCAGATGCAGGAGGCCGGCGAACTCCTGGTTCCGGCCATCAACGTCAACGATTCGTGCACCAAGTCGAAGTTCGACAACCTCTACGGCTGCCGCGAGTCGCTGGCCGACGGCATCAAGCGCGCCACGGACGTGATGATCGCCGGCAAGGTGGTCGTCGTGTGCGGCTACGGCGACGTGGGCAAGGGCTGCGCCCGCTCGATGCGCTCCTACGGCGCCCGGGTGATCGTCACGGAAATCGACCCCATCTGCGCCTTGCAGGCCGCCATGGAGGGCTTCGAGGTGAAGACCGTCGAGAGTACGCTCGCCGAGGGCAACATCTATGTCACCTGCACGGGCAACTGCGACATCATCACGCTGGAGCACATGGAGCGGATGCGCGACCAGGCCATCGTCTGCAACATCGGCCATTTCGACAACGAAATCCAGATGGCGCGCCTCGAAACGTCCGGGGCCGTGAAGTTGAACATCAAGCCGCAGGTCGACAAGTTCACTTTCCCCGACGGCCATTCGATCTTCATTCTGGCCGAAGGCCGTCTGGTGAACCTCGGCTGCGCCACGGGCCATCCTTCGTTCGTGATGTCGAACTCCTTCACCAATCAGTGCCTCGCGCAGATGGAGCTGTGGCAGAAGGAGCACGCGGTCGGCGTCTACCGCCTGCCGAAACACCTCGACGAGGAGGTGGCGCGCCTGCACCTGGACAACCTCGGCGTCGAACTGACCCGCCTGACCCGGCGTCAGGCCGACTACATCGGCGTTCCGGAGGACGGTCCCTACAAGGCCGAGCACTACCGTTATTGATTTCAGGGGCTTGCCTCTTTCGTTTGTCCGGCCCGGATGGAACATATGCTCCTCCGGGCCGGACTGCGTTCGCATTCTTCTCCCGAAACCCTGTCAGCAGGGCGGTTTTTCCGGATTGTTTCCCGTTATTCGCATAAAAACACCTCTCCGATTAAGAACTTTTGCGATTTTAGGGTACTTAATCAATAGAAAGCATGGACCCGACCGACATCCGTTACATCCTCGACGACCTGGCCTGCAATGCTTCCCAGGAGGCTTTGCAGGAACTTTATATGCTTTATTACAAGCGTATAGCCCGTTATATCGGATTGTATGTCCGCTATGACGGGGCTGTTATGGAACTGACTTCCGATGTGTTCTTCGCGGTCTGGGAGAACCGTCTTGAACTTCCCGAAATCCGGAATTTCAATGCTTATATCTACCGGATCGCCAAATTCAAGGCATTGAATTATCTCCGGAAACGCAACCTGCCCACCGTCAATCTGGACGAAATGCCGCTGGACCTTTTCGCCCGCACCAGCACGACTCCCGAGGACGACTGCATTTCCGCCGAGACCGTCCGCGAGATAAACCGTGCCATCGAGTCGCTGCCGCCCAAATGCAAGCTGGCCTTCAAACTGGTGCGCGAGGACCGGATGTCGCACCGCGAAGCGGCCGAGACGCTCTATATCTCCGTCAAAACCCTTGAAGTGCACCTGGGCCATGCCGTGCAGAAGATCCGCGAGGCTCTGCGCAAGAAAAATATTTGCTGATCCGTTAAGAACATTCCGCCGTTTCCGGTACTTAATCCATAAGACATGAAATCAAAAACAGACATACGCACCCTTTCGGAAAAGGAACTCAACGCCCGGCTTGTCCGTGATCTCACGGAGGCTTGCCCGGCCGGTGAACGCGAAGCCCTCGCCGCCTGGCGGGCCGCCGATCCCGCGCATGAAGAGGAATACGCTCGGATCAGGAGCTATTGGAACGCCCGCGTGACGACGACCCGCAGCATTGACCCGGAGCGGGAGTTCCGGAAATTGCAGCGGCGGATCGCTGCCGGCTCCGAATCGCGCAGGAGCGGCATGCTGCGCCTGCTCGCCACTCGTATGGGGCGTTATGCGTCGATGGCCGCCATGCTGGCCGTGGGACTGTTCTGCGGATGGGCGCTGTCCGGTCCCCGTGCTGCCGAAAGGTTTGCCTTCATCACGGGCAGCAGCATTTCGTCGTTCGAGCTGCCCGATGGCAGCCGCATTACCCTCGATAAGGAGAGCCGTCTGGAATACGACGGTGATTTCGGCAGGGACGAGCGGAACGTGCGGCTTGTCGGCAAGGGCTTTTTCGAAGTCGAGAAGATGCCGGACAAACGATTCGTTGTCGAGATGGGCGATGTGCAGGTCTCCGTGCTGGGCACGACTTTCGATGCCAGCAACCGGACTGAAGAGGGCATTGTCAGCGCTTCGCTGGTCGAAGGGTCGGTCGCGTTCCGCGCCGGAAATCAGAATCTGCGGTTGACGCCTTCGCGCCGGGCCGTTTATCATGTCGGAAGCGGCGAAATCACCGTCAGCGAATTCGATCCTGAGATCACGACCGCCTGGAAGGACAATCTGTTCCGCTACAAATCGCTCACTCTGGAGGAGGTCCTCGAACAACTCTCCGCGCGTTACGACGTCCGCATCATCACCGATGCGGGAGACGTCGGCCGGACCCGCTTTTCAGGTGCGCTCGAAACACGGCTGTCCGTCGAGCAGGCGCTCGACATCGTGAGCCGCCAGACCGGCATGGAGTGGAGCAAACTCGACAATGTCTATTTCGTTACCAAACGCTGAAAATCCAACCCGATAATACCGAACTCCTAAATTTTCCGATGCCTATGAACTGACAAGATCCCTGTCTTCGCCTTTCCGATTTTTGCGGCTTCCGCCCGAACGGATGCCGTTCTGCTTCGGTCCGATGCCCCGATCGCGGCAACGTACCAATACCTTTAAACTTCCAACCCGGAAACAATGAAACCAAACTTTACCAACGCATTTTTTCAGAAGACACGCTGCTTGCGCACCGTCCTGCGCCGTGCGGTCGTGTGCATGCTGTTGCTGGGCACGACGGTCGTTCACGCCCAGGAACGGAAAATCACCGTGGATACCCGACAGGAGGTGACGCTCGTGCAGCTTTTCCGTCAGGTAGAAGCCTCCAGCGACTATCTGTTCAATTACAAGGACCAGGATGTGGCGGACATCCGTGTTTCGGTGAAGGTCGCCGACGCCTCGATCCAGGAGGTGATGGATCTGGCATTGGCGCGCACTTCGCTGACCTATACCGTCAAGGGCCGCCATGTCATCATCGGACAGTCCGCAGCGCGGTCTGCCGGAACCCCCCCCCGCACCGATTCCCGGCCGGTGGCCCTGACGGGGCGTGTTACCGATGAAAAGGGCATGCCGTTCGTCGGCGTCACCATCATCCAGGAGGGAACCACCAACGGATGCGTCACCGATGCCGACGGCAACTACCGCATCAGCGTCCCGGTCGGGGCGTCCGTCTCGTTCAGTTATATCGGCTACAAGACCCAGCGGACGCATGTCGGCGTGCAGACCCGTGTGGACATCCGTCTCGAACCGTCGGACATTTCGCTGGAAACGGTCGTGGTCACGGCCCTCGGCATCAAGAAAGCCGAGAAGAGCCTGGGATATTCGCTCCAGCAGGTCAACTCCGACGCTTTCGACAAGGTGAAGACCGATAATCCGATCAACGCCCTGAACGGCAAGGTTGCCGGACTTACGGTCAATACCCGCGCCGGCATTCTGGAAGATCCTCCGATCAAGCTGCGTGGCGAGACCCCGATCTACGTCATCAACGGAACGCCCGTGACCTATTACCGCGGCGTTTCGTCGGACGACATCGAATCGATCACGGTCCTGAAAGGTCCGCAGGCGGCCGTGCTTTACGGTTCGCGCGGCGCCAACGGTGCGATCCTGATTACTACCAAGACAGGCGACGACATCGGCGAGAAGACCGAGATCACGCTCAACTCCTCGACGATGTTCACCGCCGGGTACCTCACCCTGCCCGAGCAGCAGAGCATCTACGGTACGGGCGATTTCGGCCAGTATTCCTACCTCGACGGCAAGGGCGGCGGCGTATACGACGGTCTGTGGACCTGGGGCCCGAAACTCGACCAGAAAGACCCCACCACGCCGAGCGGTTATTTCGAGACCGTACAGTACAACAGCCCGATCGACCCCAAGACGGGGAAGCGGATTCCGACGCCTTTCGTCTCCCACAAGGACAATTTCCGCAATTTTCTGCAACAGGGCCTCACCACGAGCAACAACGTCAGCATCTCCCATAAATTCAAGGAGGGGTCGTTCCGCATCAGCCTCAACCAGCTCTACCGCCGGGGGCAGACTCCCAACACCGATCTCAAGCGCTTCGGCGTCAATATGGCGGCCAACTACAACATCACCAGGAAGCTGCATATCAATGCCAGCATGATCTACAACTATACCTATTCCAAAAACCGTCCCTGGTCCGGTTACGGCAATTCGCATCCGTATTACAACATTCTGGTGTATATGGGCGCCAACAACGACATCCGCGATCTGCGCAATTACTGGGAGGAGGGGCAGGAAGGCTACGCCCAGCGTAACTGGAACCACGTGTGGTTCAACAATCCCTGGTTTGTGGCCGAGGAGTACACGCGTCCTTACAGCGAACCCGAACTGATCGCTTCGGCGTCGCTGGACTACGACATCACCGACGACCTCAATTTCATGGTCAAGGCCGCCACCGACTCCAAACACCAGAACCAGGAGGAGTGCAAACCTTACGCCTGGGTGGGCAACGACCGCGGTCTCTATTCGGTCGGCAGCGACCGCCGCGTCGACGTCAACCTCGACGCCATGCTCTCGTACAAGAAACGGTTCGGGGAGTTCGACCTCGACGCCATGCTGGGTGTTTCGCTCTTCAACTACCAGCGCAATTACCTCTTTTCGACGACCGAGGGCGGACTCCAGCAGCCCGATCTCTACAACCTTTCCAACTCGCAGAACACCCCGTCGACCACTTCGAAGATCGAACGCCGCCGCATGGCCGGCGCTTACGGGTCCGTCACGCTGGGTTACCGCGATGCATTCTACCTTTCGTTCACCGGCCGCAACGACTGGTCGTCGACGCTCAACAAGAACAACCGCTCCTTTTTCTATCCGTCGGTGGCGTTCAGCGCACTGATCACCGAGGCGGTCAAGCTTCCGAAGGCTGTTTCCTTCTGGAAAGTCCGCGCCTCGTGGGCCAAGGTCGGGTTTGACCAGTCGACCGTCTACATGTTGCAGGACACCTATTCGTTCAATACCTACTGGGACGGCAATGCCGCGTTCACGCCTCCGACCACGATCATCGATCCCAATATCAAACCCTATTTCACGAGTTCGTTCGAGGTCGGCACGGACCTGCGCTTTTTCGGCAGCCGCCTGCGTTTCGACTTCAGCTATTACCGCACCTACGACGAGGGCCAGATCCAGAAGGTCGACATCAACCAGTCGAGCGGCTACGAGGAGATGCTCACCAACGGCAACGACTACCGCCGCGAAGGATACGAACTGATGGTCGGGGCCACGCCGATCAAAACCAAGGATTGGAAATGGGACATCAGCTTCAACTGGTTCCAGACCCGTAAGTACCTCGACAAGATTTACAACGGGGCCTATAACTACAACAACCTCAAGGTGGGCGACCGTGCCGATGCGCTCTACGAGAGTGTCTGGCAGCGTGATCCGCAGGGCAATTTCATCGTTTTCGAGAACAACGGGCGTCCCATCGAAGACCCCTTCAAGCGTGTGATCGGCTATGCCGGCGCCGATTGGGAGTTCGGCATCTCGTCGACGCTGCGTTACCGCAACTGGAGCCTGTCGTTCGACATCGCGGGCCGTGTCGGCGGTGTCATCCGTTCAGACCTCAACGCCCGTATGATCGAAGCCGGAACCCACAAGCTCACGGCCGCTCCCGAGCGGGAGCTGGACTGGACGAAAACTCCGTCGTACATCCCTTCGAACGCCGTGGTGGTGGTCGACGGCGACATCGAGTATGACGATCACGGCAATGTGCTCTACGATACGCGCGGCTACGCCCCTTCGACTACGCCCGTCTATTTCAAAAGCTGGATCGGCTACATGGGTAAGCTCAACGGTCCCTACACGATGGGTTACAACCTTTTCAAGGGCGATTTCATCAAACTCCGCACGATGTCCGTCGGCTACGATTTTTCGGATTTGCTCTCCGGCAGCCGGATTTTCAAGGGGCTTGAACTCTCCGTTATCGGCACCAACCTGCTCATCTGGAAGAAGCTCGACAACGAAGACCCCGATGCGGCTTACAAGAATTTCTCCTATCCGACCGAACGCATGATCGGCTTCAATCTTACCCTCAAACTCTAATACGGATATGAATATGAAACGCTTTCTCTCGATATTTTTCGTCCTGCCGTTGGTGTTCGTTTCCTGCGACCTGACCATGGACGAGGTGAGCCAGGACGTGAACAAGCCGACGCAGGTGCATCCGAAAACCATCCTCACACAGCTCTGCATCACGACTTTCGGCATCGAATACTACGGTGTGCAGCCCTACCGGCTGGCCTGGCAGTGGGATCAGCGCGGTGGCGGCGGCCATTTCAACTTCCAGCGCCGCAATTTCATCAGCGAATACCGCCGTGTGACCTGGTGCTACGACATGATCCGCGAAGCCGAACGCCTCAACGATCCCCGTTACATCCACCTTGCGGCATACTTCCGTGCCAGCTGGATTTTCGACACCACCCGACTGTTCGGCGACGTGCCTTACACCGAGGCTGCGCAGGGACGCTTCGACGATCCGAACTTTTCTCCCAAATACGATCCCCAGGAGGAGATCGTGGCCGGGCTGCTGCGGGAGCTTGCAGCGGCCAACGAGGCCCTGGGGGACTACGACAATACCAAAATCGACGGCGATGTGATCTTCGGCGGCGACATTCGCAAGTGGCGTCAGCTGATCAATCTTTACCGCCTGCGCATCCTGATCAACTGCTCGATGAAGCAGACCATCGCCGGGGAGCGTGTCGGCGAACTGTTCGCCGGCATCGTCGGCGATCCGGAGGGCAACCCGATCATGGGGGCGTTGTCCGACAGCGCCATCCGCGACGAAAAGGGCAATATGGAGAATTACAAGTATTACAACGACAACAATTTCGTTTCGTCGTACCGGATCTCCAAGTTCGTCGTCGACTGGATGCGGGAGCGCGGGGACATGCGCCTGCCGAAACTGGCCGAAATGATGATCAAGCTGGACGGCAAGAATGCCGATCCCACGGACCTTGCGAATTACAAGGGCGTCATTCCCAATCCCGGCGCTACGGGAGACAACAACAATACCGACATGGAAAACGGGTCGCAGTCGCGCTTGAAGTCGAAATGGTATCTGGAGCCGGTCGGTCCTTCGGCCATGAACATCGGCTATCCCGAGCAGGAATTCATCCTCGCCGAAGCCGCCCTGCGGGGCTGGACCGACGACGATCCGGAGACCCATTACCTGAACGGCATCCGCGCTGCGCATGAGTTCCTGGGGGTGAGTTCTGCCGACACCCGGGCCTACCTGGGGCACGAAAAGGTGCAGTTCAAGGGCAGCGACACCGAAAAACTGGGTAAGATCATCACGGAAAAATACCTCAATTTCTTCATGCAGGGCGGCAACGAGGCCTATTTCGAACTGCGCCGTACGGGCTATCCCGATTTCTCGGCCTACCTGACGCACAACACCGACCAGATTTACAACGACGGCTACCTGCCTCTGCGCTACCGCTATCCGCAGTCGGAGATCGACAACAACAATGCGCAGGTTTCCGAGGCGATCAAGCGTCTGGACAAGGGCGACGACCGCAATTCACGGATGTGGCTGTTGCAGGGTTCCGATCCGCTCTTCAACCCCGCTCCGTTCCCGTTCCGATATAAAAACTGATAAAAGCAAAACACCATGAATACTTTCCATATTACGAACCGACTTCTGAAATCGACCCTTTTTTGCGGACTTCTGCTGTTCAGCTCCTCGGCCCTCTCGTGCAGTTCGGACGACGACGGCGGCGGCAACGGCGGCACACAGCTGGAATGGCTCGAACCCATCCGCGTGGCGAGCTACAACATCCAGTACGACAACCGCAACGAGGAGGCCGGACGCTGGGAGAACCGCAAGGAGATCGTCTGCCGGCTGCTCGAAGCCGAGGATTTCGACATCTTCGGTGCGCAGGAACCCTACAAGTTCCAGATCGAGGATATGGCCGCCGCCCTTCCCGGATACACCTGGATCGGCACGAGCGTGACGGGCGAAGACAATGTGGAGCGCCGTCATTTCAATCCGATATTCTACAAGACCGACAAATTCGAAGTGCTCGAAAGCGGTTCGTTCTGGTATTCGGAGACGCCCAACGTTCCCAATACGAAATTCTCCGACTCCTATTCCCCGCGCATGTGCAATTGGGCGCATTTCCGCGTGAAGGCCACGGGCAAGGAGTTCTTCCTCTTCAACTCGCATTTCGACCATATCGGAACCGTCGCCCGGGCCGAGAGCGCCAAGCTGCTGATCGAGAAGGTCGCGGAGATCGCCGGAAAGACCCCGGCCTTCTGCACCGGTGACTTCAACTCGAACCAGCAGACCAACGTCTACAACACGATCGTTACCTCCGGGACGCTGGTGGACAGCTATGCCCGTACGACCGATAAGGTCAACGCCGACTGGCCCTCCTACAACGGTTACAAGTATATCTCCACACCTCCGGCCAAGGCTTCGCGCATCGACCATATTTTCGTGACCAAGGGCCGGACGAAGGTGCAGTCGTGGGCGATTGTCAACACCTCGTATTCGCAGAAGTACCCTTCGGACCATTTTCCGGTGGTCATCGAGTGGTCCTTTGCCAAATAACGTATATCCATGCCTAAAAGAAACTGAACAATGAACACATACTTCATCAAGCGGTTTATCGCCCGTACGGCGGTCGTGTTGAGCGCCGCGGCGCTCTTCTGCGGCTGTTCGGACGACGACGAGACCTCCACGCTGCATTTCGACAAGCCCGAGGTCGTCATCGGCCCCGAGAGCAGCACCGCCTCTTTCATCCTGCGTTCGGACACGTCGTGGAAACTCCACAGCGACGCGGACTGGTTCACACTCAACCTGACGAAGGGCGCCAAAAGCGCCTCGGTGATCATCACCTACTCGGAGAATACCTCGATGACCGAGAAGCGTACGGCCGTCATTACGGCCACGACGCTCTCGGGCGACGCCAGCGACTCGTTCATCCTTTCGCAAATGCCCGTCGAGTCGTATATCCGTCTCGAAACCGAAGCCCTGCCGATTTCCGCCACGGCAGCACACCACGAAATCGCCGTTGAAACGTCCGTCGATTCGGGCATCGACCTCTCGGTCAGCTACGGGGACGAGGAAGGCGGAGCATGGATCGAAAACCTGACCCTCGCCGACGGAAAACTCGCATTCGACGCCGGGGAGAACGGCTCGTCTGAACGGCGCATCGCGGTGATTTCGCTCCTCTATCAGGATGAGTTCGGCCGCACGACCGAAGCGGCCGTACGTATCACCCAGTCTTTCAGCATGAATCCCTCTGCCGCCACGGAAAAGGACTTCGCCTTTGCGGCAGCCCTCGGGACCGGCGACGTGGAGGAAAACGTCTACGTCACGGGACAGATCGTGCTCGACGGACGCAATGCCAACTTCCCGAATCGGCGTTATTCGATTCAGGACGCCGAAGGCCGTGCGCTGCTCTTCGAGTCGACGATCGACCTGGGCGTCGCCCGCAACGACCGTGTAAGGCTCTGGCTGCTGGGCAGCACCGTGAAGGAGGTTGCCGAAGGGACGTTCACCTATAAAGTTTTCACGGGTATCGCCGCCGAACATATCATGCAGAAAGAGGCCGGTTCGCCCGTACAGCCCCGCGAGGTTTACATCCGCGATCTGACCGACGAGATGCTTTTCTCGCTGGTCCGGCTGCGCGACGTGGAGATCGCGATGCCTTACGGCGGTCTTGTCAACTACGACGAGTACTATGTATCCGGCGGCGGCGTCAATGTCTACGGCAAGAATCTCACCAAGTACTACGGCACGTGCCTGCGCGATATCAACGGCGACCATCTGTACATGTTGACCAATTTCGGCGTGGATTACCGCCGTCATTCGCTGCCGATGGGTTCGGGAACCGTCACGGGCATCCTGACCCGCGAGTACAACTCCAATTTCGGGGAGATGGGCGCTTTCCAGATCCGTCACCTCACCCAGGCGGAGATCGCCCTCGACCCTTCGCGCGAGAACAGCTTCAGCAAGGTGCTCGTCGAGTGGACCTGTGTCAAACCCGCCGGATTCAAGGAGGGCGTGACCCACGTCGCCCCGACGACCGGCCCGGCGTCCGCCTCGCTCTACAAGAGCAATGCCGACGGTTTCTACAACGCCTTCCTCGCCGGCAGCGGCCGCATTTATTTCGGCAACAAGCCGCGCGGCGACGTCGACTCGAACGGTCAGGGTACGGCCAATACGGTCAAGGGCGGCGGTATGTATTCGGCGCTGTGGGATACGGACACCTACTGGCTTATCAGCAACGTCTCGACCTCGGGAATCCGTTCGCAGCTGTCGTTGCAGATCGAGACCAATTCGCTGCTGGCTACCGGACCGCGCGATTTCGTAGTCGAATATTCGACCGACGGTACGTCGTGGACGGCCGTTCCGGGCGGCAGCTATACCGTCATCGGCCAGTGCGACTCGAAAAATGCGCTGCCTCATTACATGCCCGGCTTCAAGGTCTTCGACTTCGCCCTGCCCGCCGCTTTGCAGGACAAGGCGTCGGTCAGCATTCGTCTGCGCTGCGCCAGCCTGACCGGAACCGACGGCAAGTCGTCGGTCGTGCCCAACGCCACGAACCGGCTGGGCCACGTATCTATCAAGTATAACAAGTAAATGACGATTCCATGAAATTCCAGAATATCCTGTTGCTGCTCACGGCCTGCCTGCTGGCAGGTTCGTGCAGCGACGACGACAACGACGGCGCCTGGTTCCTGCCGCGCACGCTTCAGGTGATGGACGCCAAGACCGACGCCCCGCGTGCCAACGAGCCGCTCACGCTCAACTTCATCGGCGACGACGGAGAACTCTACTCCCACCGGCACACCACCGACGAGAACGGCTGCATCCATTTCAAGGGAAGCACCCGGGGGGAGTACCGCGCTGCGTTCAGCTACTTCCCCGGTACGGCCAGCGACTGTTTCCATTCGTTCCGCCTGGATTCCGGCGATGAGGCGCCCATCATTATGACGGTCGAGCCTTTGGCCAAGGAGTTCCGCAGCGCCATCGTCATTACGGGCATGCTGGCCGACGCCAAGGGTAGCGACACGAACAACGAATACATTCAGTTCATGGCCCTCGAGGAGATCGACTTTGCGCAGACGCCCTACTGCGTTATCGCCTGCCGCAACAACAAGGTCAACGCCAAGGGCTGGGTGCAGGGCAGTTACGTTACCTACAAGTTCAACCTCACCTCGGGCCGTGCGGCCAAGGGTACATTCTTCTATGTCGGCGGTGTCAACAAGCGGCTCAACGGCAATTCGAGTGCGGACATCAGCGGCGCCAACTGGATTTGCAGTGTCGACTACAATACGCAGGCCGGGGCCGACGGCATCGGCGACAAGACCACCGGATTCCTTCACAACTACAACAGCAACGGCAATAAAAATATCGCCGACGGCATCGCTGTTTTCAAGGGTACGGAGGTCGACGAAAAGAGTGTCCCGTGCGACGCGGTCTTCTACGGCGCCACCATTACCACGGACGTCTACAACCCGGCCGGTTACGGCTACCGGATTCCCGACAACGATCTTTACAGCACGAAGAACCTCCTGTCGGGCGTCGGTCAGCCCTTCTTCGGGCAGGGAACCAATACGTTCCTCTTTCCCGACGGCGGCAACGATGCCGGGGAGTTCGTTTTCTTCGGCGGCAGTTTTACGCAGGGCGGTTACTATCGCGGCCGTTCGGCTGTCTGCCGGAAGCTGGCCGCCGATGCTTCGGGATCGCTCGCCGACATCGAAAGCGGGGACGGCGTTACGACTTATCTCTGATTCCGGAAGGGGAGCGCGCTGCGCCTCCTCTTTGTCCGGATTGCCTGAAAAAAGCCCTTTCCGAAAGGAAAGGGCTTTTTGGAACATCTTTTGCCGGTTTAATACCCGAATATCTCCTCCTGCGAGACGGTCCGGATCGGACCGAGCGTCTTGAGGTAGTTGAGGTCGAGATCCTGGATGTCGCCCAGGATGCCGTAGACGTATTTGCGGTTCTTGACCCACTTCTCCTGCGCGGCCTTCACGTCGGCGAGCGTCATCGCCTGCACCTTTTCGAAAATCTGCTTGTCGCGGTCCTCCTCAAGGCCCAGGTTGCGCAGTCCGATGAAACTCCACAGCACCTGTTCCTTCACCGTGCGGTCGGTGCGCAGGCGCGAGATCAGTCCCTCTTTGGCGATTTTGAACGCAGTCTCCGATTCGGGCATGTTGTTGATGATCTCGTCGAAAGCTTCGATCGCCATCTGCATCTTGTCGTTCTGCGTGGCGATGAAAGCCATGTAGCCGTACTTCGTGTCGGCGTAGTTCGGCTGCATGATGCTGGCCTGCGCGGTGTAGGCCAGGCCGCGTGCCTCGCGCATCTCCTGGAAGACGACCGAGTTCATGCCGCCGCCGAAATACTCGTTGTAGAGCGTGATTTCGGGGTCGGCCGCGACGTCGAACTGTTTGCCGAGGTTTGCATATTGCAGGTAGTAGAGCTGCTTGGCGTCGTATTGGGCCATCAGCACTTTGCTTTCGTCCGTGGGCAGCAGTTGCAGGTGCTTCTTTTCGAGCGGCTGAAGCTCCGCAGACGTTTTGTGGTGCATGGCCAGCGCCTCCGTCACCTCTTTCTCCGACTGCGGGCCGTAGTAGAGCACTTCGTGCTGTTTGCCCATCAGTTCGCCAATCTTTGCCAACAACATTTCGGAACTCATCGCTTCGAGCGCCGGGTTGGTGAGCGTCGTGCGGCGGATGAAGTCGGGACCGTAGAACACGTAGGTTTGCAGGGCGCCGAAGCAGCGGCCCTGGTTAAGTTTGGCGTCAGCGCGGCTCTTGATCATGTCGGCTTTGAGGTTGGCGAGAATCGCCTCGTCGGGCTTGGGCCCGTTCAGCAGTCCCTCGACGATTTCCATGGCTTCGGCCATATTTTCTCCCAGTCCCGTAATCGAGATGCGGCACGAGGTGGGGCCGGCCTGCATTGAGAACGAGCAGGCGATGCCGTACATCTTCGAGGCGATCTGCTCGGCCGTCAGCGACTCGGAACCGAGGTAGCCCAGGTAGTCGAACGCCAGATTGAGCGCCGGATCGTTCTCCGTGCCCGTGTCGAACACATAGGTCAGTGTGAAGATGTCGTTCGACTCGTTTTTCTTATAAAGTACGTCGATTCCCTTGCGGGCCTCGAACTGCGACATGTCCTTCTTGTAATCCACGAACACCGGTTCGATGGGTTTCACCTCCGTGTTCTGGATTTCGGTCAGGAATACGCTCTGCGCGTCGCGGTTGGTGGCGATGGGCGTGATTTTCGGGGCTGCGATCTTCTGCTCACCGGGGTCCTTGCCTTCGCGTTTGTAGACGATGGCGTAACTTTCGGGACCGAGGTATTTGTTGGCCCAGTCCACCACATCCTGCTTGGTGATCTTTTCCATGCGTTCCAGTTGGCGGATGTCGTCGGCCCACTCCTTGCCGTAGATGAACGAGTAGACGTAGAACATGGCGCGCTGGTCGTATTTGTCGAACTCGTTCATCAGCTGCATCTTGTAGTTGTTGATCGAAGCCTTGATCAACCCTTCGTCGAACTCTCCGGCGCGAATCTTTGCTGCTTCGGCCAACAGCAGGTCGCGCACTTCGTCCAACGACTGCCCGGCTTTGGGGCTGCCGGCCATGAGGAACGTTCCGTAGTCGGGCTGCGCAGAGGCGTAGGCATAGGCCGAGAGCACCTTCTGCTGCTGGTTCAGGTCGAGGTCAATCAGGCCTGCCTGCCCGTTGTAGAGGACCGAACCTACGATGTCCGCCACGTCGTTCGAGGGGTCCGTTGCGGCCGGCAGCCGCCAGCCCAGCATGACGCGCGCGGCCTCGGGGCCATAGACCTCCTTCACCACGGGCGCGGTGATCGGCTCTTCGGGCTTGAATTCCAGTTTCGGCAGGTCGGGGTTGGGCTGCATGCCGCCGAAGTACTTGTCGATCGTTGCGATCATCTGGTCGGGATCGAAGTCGCCCGAGACGCAGACGGCCATGTTGTTGGGCACGTAGTAGGTCTTGTGGTAGTTCTTGACGTTGGTGATCGACGGGTTCTTGAGGCTCTCCTGCGTTCCCAGCACGGTCTGCGTGCCGTAGGGATGGTTGGGGAAGAGCGCGGCGTCCATCGCCTCCCAGATTTTGCGGCCGTCCTGCGTCAGCGACATGTTTTTCTCTTCGTAGATGGTCTCCAGTTCGGTGTGGAAGCCACGGATCACGGGATTAAGGAATCGGTCGGCCTGGATTTTAGCCCAGTTGTCGATCTGGTTCGAAGGGATGTCCTCGACGTAAACGGTCATGTCCTGCGACGTGAAGGCGTTGGTCCCGTTGGCGCCGATGGCGGCCATCAGTTTGTCGTATTCGTTGGGAATGGCGATCTTCGAAGCCTCGTAGCTGATCGAGTCGATGCGGTGGTAGATCGCCGCGCGCTCGGCTTCGTCCGTGGTCTTGCGGTAGACCTCGAAGAGCCGTTCGATCTCGTCGAGCATGGGTTTCTCGGCGGCGTAGTCGGACGTTCCGAACTTTTCGGTTCCCTTGAACATCAGGTGTTCGAAGTAGTGTGCCAGACCGGTCGTCTCGGCGGGGTCGTTCTTGCCGCCGACCCGCACGGCGATGGCCGTTTGGATGCGGGGCTGCTCCTTCATGACGCTCATATAGACCTTCAGTCCGTTGGGAAGCGTGTAAATCCGGGTTTTCAGCGGATCGCCCGACACCGTTTCGTACTTGTATTTGCTGCAAGCCGAAGCGAGCATCGCGAGGATGACCGCCGTTAGTAGTAGAAACCTTTTCATATGCGATATGTTTTAGAAAGTGGTTGCGAACCAGTCCCGGAGAGCGGGGTAGGTGTCGGCCGCGACATGGATCAGCATGCCTGCCGAGGCGGCCAGCTTGACGCCCGTGCCGACGACGAATGCGAGGAACGACCCGAATCCCACGAGGAAAGCCTTCGGAACGTCGCTCCGGTCGTTGAGCAGTTCGCCCAGCACGGCGCCCGCGAACGGGCCGAGGATGATCCCCACGGGCGGAAAGAGGAAGAACCCGGCGAAGACGCCTGCCGTGGCCCCGATGGCTCCCGAGCGCGATCCGCCGAAGCGCCGCGTCATCCATGCGGGCAGGAAATAGTCGGCGGCGCTCACGGCGACGGTCACGGCGAGCCACAGCCAGATCGCCCCGGAGGTCATCTGGGAGTAGGAGGTGAACCAGGCGCAGAGAAGTCCGGCGTAGCTCAACGCCACGCCCGGCAGGGCCGGTACGATGCAGCCGATGATGCCCAGTATCGAGAGCGCGAAAGCGGCTATGGAGAGGGTTATGTCCATCGAAAAGTGCTTGGCCCTGCGGCGGCGGAACTATCCGGTGAGCCGGGCGGATTCGTCCGGACCGGCCGGGGCGCGCGGCCGCCGCAGGGGTTATCTTCTGCAAAGATAACGGATTAAACGAAAAAACCTCCTTTTTCGGGGAGATTTTGTGTCGGGTCGGCCTGCTGCCGCGCCGGGGCGCGTTATTTCACGAGCCGGTTGGTCGCCGTGTCGGGGAAAACGATCCACGGGCGGAACTGCTTGGCGTCCTCGAAATCCATCAGCGCGTAGGATGCGATGATGATCACGTCGCCCACCTGCACCTTGCGTGCCGCGGCGCCGTTCAGGCACACGCAGCCGCTGTTGCGCTCGCCTTTGATCGTGTAGGTCTCGAAACGCTCTCCGTTGTTGATGTCCATGATCTGGACCTTCTCGCCTTCGATCACATTGGCGGCTTCCATGAGCGCCTCGTCGATGGTGATGCTCCCCACGTAGTTCAGGTCGGCCTGCGTGACCGTTACGCGGTGGATCTTCGATTTGATGACTTCAATCTGGAATTTCATGATCGGATACAGATATTATCAATTAAACGGATCTCCCCGGCCTGTACGGCGATGCAGCCCTGGATACGCACCGAGTCGCTCCATGCGGCGACCTCCTGCATCGTCAGCGCGTCGACCGACTGGTAGTAGATGACCTTGAGCAGCGGGTTGCGCTCCACTTCTGCCGTGACCCATGCCTTCAGTTCGGCGGGCGTCATTTCGTGCGATTTCTCCACGGCTGCGCGCAGCGTGGCGTAGATGTGCGGCGCTGCGGCGCGGTGCGCCTCGTCGAGCAGCGTGTTGCGCGACGAGAGCGCCAGTCCGTCCTCTCCGCGGACGATGGGGCATTCGACGATCTCCACCGGCAGTTTCAACTGGGCCGTCATCGCCTTGATCACGGCGATCTGCTGGAAATCCTTCTCCCCGAAGTAGGCGCGTGCCGGGCGCACGATGTCGAACAGGCGGCTGACGACCTGCGCCACGCCGTTGAAGTGTCCGGGGCGCGTCGCACCCTCCATCACCTTGTCGATCTGCCCGAAATCGAAAATCCGGGTGTCTTCCTCGGGATATATCTCTTCGACCGAAGGCATCAGCACGAAATCCGCGCCGGCCTCTTCCAGCAGGCGCCGGTCGGCCTCCGGGGTGCGGGGGTAGTGCCGCAGGTCGTTCTTGTCGTTGAATTGCGTGGGGTTCACGAAGACGCTCACGACGACCGTGGCGTTCTCCCTGCGGGCGCGCTCCACGAGCGAGCGGTGGCCCGCATGCAGGGCGCCCATCGTGGGTACGAAGCCGATACCCGACTGTTCCGTCCGGTCCAGTTCGGCGCGAAGTTCCTTGACGCTTGTAAATACTTTCATCTCTTTCTTGAAACGAGTTGCGGGGCAAAGGTAGAAATTCCCGCAGACATAAAGAAGGAAAATCGCAGAAAAAGCATTACTTTTGTAGGAATACTAATTTCGAACGAGCATGAAAAAGCTTTTTACTATTGTATCTATGACACTCATCATTCCCGCACTGACCTCGTGCGGCGGTGGCCCCAAGGGCGATATGCCGTGGATCGTCGACCGTTTCGACGACATCAAGGTCATCCGTTACGAAGTTCCCGGTTTCGACGCCCTGCCGCTCGAAGAGAAGGAGCTGATCTATTACCTCTCCGAGGCTGCCAAATGCGGCCGCGACATTCTTTTCGACCAGAACTGCCCGGTGAACCTCCCCGTGCGCCGCACGCTGGAGACGGTTTACGAGAACTATAAGGGCGACCGCACGACGGCCGAGTGGAAGGCGTTGGAGAAATATCTCAAGAAGGTATGGTTCGCCAACGGCATCCACCACCACTACTCGAACGACAAGTTCGTGCCCGAATTCACCGAAGGCTACCTGCTCGACGCGATCGAGACCATCCCCGAGGAGAAGTTCGGCTCCCTGAACTCCCTGCGCGGCGAGGTCTGCCGGGCGATCTTCGATCCGGCGCTCTATCCGACGAAGCTCAACCAGAAGGCCGGCGACGACCTGCTGCTCACCTCGTCGAGCAACTACTACCACAACGTGAGCCAGGCCGAGGCCGAGGCGTTCTACGCCGACATGGCCGCCGCCGATGCGGGCAATCCCGAGCCGGTCTCCTACGGCCTGAACTCGCAGCTGACGAAGGATGACGCGGGACGCATCTGCGAGCGTGTCTGGAAGCTGGGCGGCATGTATTCGCCGGCCATCGAGCGGATCGTCTACTGGCTCGAAAAGGCGCAGGCCGTGGCCAAAGAGCCGCAGAAGACCAACATCGCGGCGCTCGTCAGCTACTACAAGACGGGCGATCTGAAAGAGTTCGACCGCTACAACATCGGCTGGGTGAAGGACACCGTTTCGAACGTCGATTTCGTCAACGGCTTCATCGAGGACTACGGCGATCCGCTGGGCCGCAAGGCTTCGTGGGAGGCCAACGTCAACTTCATGGACACCGAGGCCTGCCACCGCACGGAGGTGATCTCCGACAACGCCCAGTGGTTCGAGGATCATTCGCCCGTGGCCGAGGCCTACCGCAAGCCGGTCGTGAGGGGCGTTTCGGCCAAGGTCATCACCGTGGCGATGCTCGGCGGCGACTGCTATCCCGCGACGCCCATCGGCATCAACCTGCCCAATGCCGACTGGATTCGCAAGGAGTACGGCTCGAAGTCGGTCACCATCGACAACATCACCTATGCCTACGACATGGCTGCTCACGGCAACGGTTTCAACGAGGAGTTCGTGCTCCGCGCCGAGGACCGCGAGCGGATGGAGCGGTACGGCAAGCTGGCCGACGACCTGCACACCGACCTGCATGAGTGCCTGGGGCACGGCTCGGGCCAGCTGGCTCCGGGTGTCAAGGGCGGCGAGCTGAAGAGCTACGGCTCGACGCTCGAAGAGACCCGCGCCGACCTGTTCGGGCTTTACTACCTGGGCGATCCGAAGCTGGTCGAACTGGGGCTGATTCCCTCGCTCGACGTCGCCAAGGCGGGTTATGCCAAGTATATCCTCAACGGCATGATGACCCAGCTGGCGCGCATCGAGCCGGGCAAGAACGTCGAGGAGTCGCACATGCGCAACCGCAAGCTGATCTGCGAGTGGTGCTACGAGCGCGGCAAGGCCGACAAGGTGATCGAGCTGGTGAAGGAGAACGGCAAGACCTACGCCGTGGTCAACGACTTCGGCAAACTGCGCGACCTGTTCGGCCAGATGCTCCGCGAGGTGCAGCGCATCAAGTCCGAGGGCGACTACGAAGCCGGCAAGGCGCTGGTCGAGCAGTATGCCGTCACGGTCGATCCCGAGCTGCACAAGGAGGTCCGCGACCGCTACTATGCGCTCGACATCGAGCCTTACGGCGGTTTCGTCAATCCCGAATACGAACTGGTGGAGAAGGACGGCAGGATCGTCGACGTGAAGATCTCCTACCCGGCCGACTACGTGGGACAGATGCTCGGCTACGCGAAGGATTATTCGTTCCTGCCCAACATCAATTAGTTTTCGATGATTGCGGCGCACCTGCCGCACATCCCTCGAATCCCCGAATGGGACGTCCGCCGAGGACTACCCATCCGGGGATTCTTCACGATGCACGACATCTGCACCGCACTGACCGAAGACGTTTCGATTCTCACGGGCTCTTTACCTGCTCCGCGATAAGCGAAAACGGTGCAGAATCGCTCTGCACCGCACTGATCGGAACCGTGTGGTTCCGGCTTACTCTTTCGCCGCGGCTCCGCCGTCGATGGCGAACGCCGAGACGATCACCATCTTCTCGTCCACGTTGTTGGGGTTCGAGACGATGATGCCGTATTCGCCTGCGGGGCGTTCGTCGAAGGTCAGACGGTAGGAGCTTTCGCCGTATTTCTCGGCCGAAAACCGCAGGTAGTCCATCGTGTTGGAGTTCACCGAGAACGACCCGACGGCCGAGATCACCGCCGACCGGTTTTTCTTGGTGCTCTTCATGCGGAAGACGCGCACGATGGACATGGGGTCGGCCTTGTTGTCCTTGGCGCGGACGATGAGCGCGATCGGTTGCGCGGCGTCGAACCGCACGCTGGCCGAACCGCCTTCCACGAGTACTTTTGTTTTGGATTTGCTGGCTGCGAATCCGGCGATGTAGACGCCGGCGCCCGTTCGCATCCGCACGTTGTGTTTTTCGAGCTTCTTGGACGAGCCGTCGGGGAATACGCCGACGACCTCTCCCTCGAATTCGGGTTCGAGGGTCTGTGCCTTTACTGCATCACCCCCCCCCACATCATGGCCGTTGCAGCCATCAGGAATAGGATTTTTTTCATCATTGTATTGATTTGATTCTTAACCGCGCACCGTGCGCGACGGACAAAAATAGCAAAAATCGGCGAAGATTGTATACCCCCCCCCGATTTTTTTGAAACGGCTCTCCGAAATGCCGCGGGGCGCTCCTTTTCGGGGCTGCGCCTCGCTTTCCGGGCTGCTCCTCGACCTCTTCGGAATTGCTCTTGCCGACGCCGCAAACCGGGCATGTCCGGTCGTCGGGAATCTCCTCGGACGGCGTTCCGGGCGCGGCGGAAATCCGGCCGACGTCCTATACCGATAATATATATAGGCGAAATCATCCGTCCGCTCTTTTCGCAAAGCGGTTCCGGGGCCGTTTTTGTTGTCGTCCGGGCCGTTTCGGCCACTCCGTATCGGAAAACTATTTCACCGCAAACAGCTCAATTATCACTTTTATTGCTATCTTTGTCGATGATAGGAACCACCGACGGTTTCCTGTCCGACAAAAGCATCCGGAAATTGAATGATTCGGTAAATACAACATTATCAATGACTCCCAATCCGATTTTTATCGGGGGGGGGAATTTTTGATGGGCGAATCCTGAATCGGGTTCGCCGGTATTTTCGTGTACCGGACAGACGGGACTTCAAATGGCAGACGTCAAGACAGACAACATCTCCTCCACGGAATTCGGGAAGTTATTTTTCGAATTCAAGCCCCGTTTTATCGCCCTGGCATACCGCTATGTCCGCGATCGGGAGACCGCTGAAGACCTGGTGTCGGACAGTTTTATGACCTTTTGGGAAATGCATGAAACCCTGCCGGCGGACATCAATGTGCCGGCTTATATCCTCACTTCGGTCAAAAACCGCTGCCTGAACCATCTCAACGCCCAGATCCGCCACCGCAGGGCGGAACAGGACATGCATTCGACGCTGACGCGCCGGCTTCAGGCCGACGTGCGCTCGCTGTCGGCCTGCGATCCCGATCTGCTCTTCTCCGAAGAAATTCGCGCCATCCTGAAACAGGCAGTCCGCAAGATGCCGAAAATGACCCGCAGCGTATTCCTGTTAAGCCGGATCAGGAATATGACATACAGCGAGATCGCCGCCGAACTGGGAATTTCCGTCAGCCATGTCAATTTCGAAATCCGCCGGGCGCTCAACCTGATGCGCTCCGAACTGAAGGATTACCTCCCGGCCGTGCTGATCATCCTGATACTCTCGTCCCGGTGGTGAAATAGCGCCCCGCAGGGCTGTCAGGAGTCCGTTCCGATCTTTTTTCAAAAAAACTTGCATTTTTTACTACTTACCCCCTCCGTGTGTTTGTTATTACTATATAACACGAACACATGGACGATCTTTTATTGCAGAAATACTTGAGAAACGAGACCTCGGAGGAGGAACTCGTCGAGGTGCTCGACTGGCTGGACGCGTCAACGGAAAACCAGCGGTATCTCGATCGGCTCGATTATATTTCCAACCTCAATATCCTGGCCGGAGAGGCGCAGCCCCGTATCCGCAGACATACCGTTTCGCTCTGGAAGAGAACGGCTCAATGGAGTGCCGCGGCTGCGGCCGTGCTGCTCGCATGCGCCGGGTTGGGCCACTATATGGCCGACCGGATTCTCGAACGCCGTACCCGGGACATGATGGCCATTACCGCGCCCAACGGGCAGAGCATGTCCGTCACCTTGAGCGACGGGACGACCGTATGGCTCAATTCGGGCGCCAAGTTGGAATACCCTTCGATCTTTTCCAGAAAGACACGCCGGGTCAAGATTTCGGGCGAGGCCATGTTCGAGGTGGAACATGACGCCAGCCGTCCGTTCATCGTGGAAACATTCGCCTGCGATGCCGAGGTGCTGGGTACGAAATTCAACATCCTGGCCGATGCCCGGACCGCCGATTTCTCGGCGGCGCTGCTCGAAGGGCGGCTGAAAATCTCGAACCGCCTCGTCGGCGGCGAATCCTTCATTCTCTCGCCCAACGATCAGATCGACCTGGTCGACGGACATCTCAAACTCAACCGGATAACCGATCCGGACGACTTCCGCTGGGTCGACGGGCTGATGAACCTGAACACGCTGTCGTTCACGGAGGTGATCCGCAAATTCGAGAACTATTACGGAGTCCGGATCACGATCGACAATCCCGAGGATATGCCCGAACTCAAATACCACGGCAAAATCCGCGTGTCGGACGGTGTGGACCATGCGCTGAAGCTGCTCCAGATCACCAATAACTTCTCCTATACGCGCGACGACGAGACGAATACGATCCACATAAAAATAACTAAAATCTAAACCGACTCTATGGAATAAACCGCCTCTGCCTCAAGACACTTTTATGCTGCACCGCCGACGCGTCCGGACACGGTCGTGTCCGCCGGCGGGAGATAAACAGTGATTCGATTGCTAACCTATTGATCTTAAATCAGCAAACTTATGAAAAATTTAAGTATTAGGCAGATAAAATGCCTGATTACTCTAATTCTCGCCGTGTTCCTGTGCGGTGCGCCCGCCGTGGCCCAAACGCAGAAAATCGCGGTGAAGCTCGACATGACGAAGGTTCCGATGAAGACCGTCATGAACGAAATCGAAAAGCAGACCAAGTATCTTTTCCTTTATACGGACGAAATCGACACGAAACGCATCGTCTCGATCAAGGCCGATTCGAAGCCTCTCAACGAGGTGCTGCCGCTGCTGTTCAAGGACACGGACATCACCTATGAGATCACGGTTCCCAACATCGTGCTGTCGAAGCGCGTCGCCGCAGCGCGGCCGTCGGCCATCTCGGGCGTGGTGAAGGATTCCGGCGGCCTGGGCATTATCGGAGCCACCGTTCTGATCAAGGGCACGACCGTCGGAACGACCACCGGCATCGACGGAGACTTCGCCCTGACGGTCCCCGCCTCGGTCGACAACCCCGAACTGTCGGTCAGCTTCATCGGCTACGAAACCCGTGTCGTGCCCATCGGCTCGCGTACGACTTTCGACATCACGCTGGCCAATTCGTCCATCGAGGTCGAGCAGGTCGTCGTTACGGCCCTGGGCATCAAACGTGCCGAGAAAGCCCTGTCGTACAACGTGCAGCAGGTGAATTCCGATGCCATCACGGCCAACAAGGACGCCAACTTCATCAACTCGCTCAACGGTAAGGTGGCTGGTGTGAACATCAACGCCTCGTCGGCGGGCGTCGGCGGCGCTTCGAAGGTCATCATGCGCGGTATGAAGTCCATTTCGCAGACCTCCAATGCGCTTTACGTGATCGACGGCGTGCCGATGTTCACCAAAGCCCAGGAGGGCGGCACAGAGTTCAGTTCGCAGGGTACGACCGATCCCATTGCGGACATCAACCCCGAGGACATCGAGTCGATTTCCGTACTGACGGGTGCTGCGGCAGCTGCATTGTATGGCTCGGACGCGGCCAACGGCGCCATCGTCGTGACAACGAAAAAGGGACAGGCGGGGCAGCTCTCCGTCACTGCGACGGCCGGTGTTGAGATCATGACTCCGTTCGTTCTTCCCGAGTTCCAGAACCGGTACGGTACGGGCAACCTTACTACGCCGATCAACGTGGCCAGTTACAGCTGGGGTAAGCGGCTCAACCGCGCCAACCGATACGGCTACGATCCCCGCGAAGACTATTTCCGTACCGGCGTAGCCAATTCCGAGAGCGTTTCGCTTTCGACCGGAACGGAGAAGAACCAGACCTATTTTTCAGCCGCGGCCATCAATTCCAACGGCATCGTGCCCAACAACAGCTATGACCGTTACAACTTCACGTTCCGCAACACCTCCTCTTTTCTGAACGACAAGATGAGACTGGACGTAGGAGCCAGCTACATATTGCAGGAAGACTGCAACATGATCAATCAGGGAACCTACAACAACCCTCTGACGGGAGCCTACCTCTTCCCGCGCGGCGATGACTGGGCGGATATCGAAATGTATGAGCGCTACGATCCCATAGACAAGATTTCGAAACAGTACTGGCCGATGGGTGACGGCTCCATCACCATGCAGAACCCCTACTGGGCGAACTACCGCAACCTGCGCGAGAACCGTAAGGATCGTTACATGCTCAACGCGGCGCTGTCGTACGACATCCTCGACTGGCTGAATGTTTCAGGCCGCATCCGCATCGACAACTCGCACAACACCTACACCGAAAAGATGTATGCTTCCTCGAACGTGCAGCTCACCGAGCAGTCCGCCAACGGCCTTTACGGCGTCACCAAGACGATGGACCGCCAGGTTTATGGTGATGCTTTGCTCAATATCAATAAAACGTTCGGTGACGACTGGTCGTTGCAGGCCAACATCGGTGCTTCGTTCTCGGATATGAAGAACGACGCCCTGAAGATCCGCGGCCCCATTGCCGACGGTACGTCGGGCGAGAAGCAGGGGCTGGCCAACGTCTTCAACATTCAGAACTTGAGTAATTCGACCAAGACCGTCCGTAAGCAGGAAGGCTGGCGTGAGCAGACGCAGTCGATCTTCGCTTCGGCCGAGGTGGGATACAAGGGCACCTACTACCTGACCCTTACGGGTCGCAACGACTGGCCTTCGCAACTGGCGGGTCCGCATTCGAACGCCAAGTCGTTCTTCTATCCTTCGGTCGGACTTTCGGTCGTGTTGTCGCAGCTCATTCCCAACATGCCTGAAAATCTCTCCTATATCAAGTTGCGCGGTTCGTTCGCCTCGGTGGGCGTTGCCTTCGAGCGTTACATCGCCAACCCGCTCTATTCGTGGAACGAAAGCGGCCTGTCGTGGAACACGCAGACGCAGTATCCCACCTATCACCTCAAGCCCGAGCGCACCAAGTCGTTCGAGGTGGGTCTGACGATGCGTTTCCTCAAGCATTTCAACCTCGATTTCACCTACTACAATTCGCATACGTCGAACCAGACCTTCGACCCGCAGATCTCGGGCGGTACGGGTTTCTCCAAGATCATCATCCAGTCGGGTAACGTCCGTAACCAGGGTATCGAGCTGGCATTGGGTTATCGGAACACCTGGCGCGACTTCACGTGGGATACCAACTACACCCTGTCGACCAATCAGAATAAGATCATCTCGCTGGCCAACAACGTCATCAACTACGCTACGGGCGAGCGCTTCTCGATCGACCGGCTCAACATGGGCGGTCTGGGCGACGCACAGTTCCTACTGCAGGAGGGCGGTACGTTGGGCGACCTCTACTCCCGCCGCGATTTGCGCTACGACGAGAACAATGCCATTTACATCGACGAGAACGGAAATGTAGCTACGGAGACGATCCAGGATGTGAATAAGTATGTCAAGCTGGGCAGCGTACTGCCCGATGTCAACATGTCGTGGCGCAACGACTTCCGCTGGAAGAACCTGAACTTCGGCTTCATGATTTCGGCCCGTCTGGGCGGCATCGTCTACTCGCGTACGCAGGCCATGCTCGACCAATACGGCGTGTCAGAGGTTACGGCCGCGGCGCGCGATGCCGGAGGCGTGACGCTCAACGGCGGCGACGTGGTGGATGCCTACACTTGGTATTCGGCCATCGCAGGCGGCAATTCCATCCCGCAGTTCTACACCTACTCGGCCACGAACGTGCGGTTGCAGGAGGCTTCGATTGGCTACACGATTCCCCGCAAGCTGCTGCGTAACGTCTGCGAGATTACGGTTTCTATCGTGGGCCGCAATCTGTGGATGCTCTACAACAAGGCTCCGTTCGATCCAGAAAGCATCGCTACGACGGGCAACTACTATCAAGGTATTGATTACTTCATGATGCCGTCATTGCGCAACGTAGGATTCAATCTCCGTCTCAAATTCTAAAACAGCGACACGATGAAAGACAAATTGATAAAAGCGGCGCTCTCCTTCGCAGTTGTGTGCGTTCTGGGCGCATGCACCAAGAATTACCTCGACATCAACAGCAATCCCTACGAGGTGGACAAGGAGCAGATGGAGGCCAAGGACTACGCCATCGCCTCGGGACTCTCTGCCATGTTCGGGACCGTCGTCTCGACGGATGTCAATACGGCGCAGTTCACTGACTGTCTGCTGGGCAGTACGCAGGGCGGTTATTACGCTGATGCGAACAATGGCTGGACGAACACCATTTCCAAATACAACCCGACCGACAACTGGACGAACGTGTTCATGTACAGCGACAAAGTCATCCCGCAACTGTACAGTAACATGTCGAACGTGGAGGGGATTTCGGAGGATCCGCTCGTTTTGGCCATCCTCAAGATCGTGAAGGTCTGCGTCCTGAACCGTGTGACGGACACTTATGGCCCGATTCCTTATTCCGAGATCGGAAGCACCGGTAAGATCCAGGTGGCTTACGACGACCAGCCCAAGGTCTATTCGCAGATGTTCGATGAATTGGACGAGGCAATCGCCCTGTTGGACGAGAACATCGACAGGAGCATCACGAGCACGACCGACCAAGTCTTCGACGGCACAGCCGTGAAATGGTGCCGTTTTGCCAACTCGATGAAGCTGCGGCTGGCCATGCGGGTGGTATACACCGATTTCGTAAGCTCGAAGGGCCTCTCTCCGCAGCAGTTGGGCGAACAGGCCGTGGCGCACTCTGTCGGTGTCATGCAGTCGAACGCAGACAATGCGCAGCTTTCGTCCCTGGCCTTCGGCAAGGACGGCAATCCGCTCTATACGGCATGCATGTACAACTCCCCAGCTGGGTCGGTGACGGGCGGCGATTCGCATGCTGCAGCCGACATCATCTGCTACATGAACGGTTATGAGGATCCGCGCCGCGAGAAATATTTCAGCAAGGCACAGTTCTCCGGGGACAATGCCCTTGAGTATGTGGGCATGCGTCGTGGTATCGCCATTCCAGCGCTCAGCACTGTGGGGCTGCTCTATTCAGGCGTCAACTTCGTAGATGGCATGGCTACTCCGTTGCAGTGGATGAATGCCGCCGAGGTGGCCTTCCTGAAGGCGGAAGCCGTCGGCGTGTTCGGCTGGAACATGGGTGGCAGCGCTAAGACCTTCTACGAGCAGGGCGTCCGCCTCTCGTTCGAACAGTGGGGTGTTGCGGGCGTCGACGAATACCTTGTCGGCACCACTCTTCCGGAATCCTACACCGACCCCAACGGCGGTGCGACCTCCTATTCTACACAGCTCTCCCAGCTGGGGGTGGCTTGGAACGACAGCGCCTCGAAGGAGGAGATGCAGGAGCGCATCATCATCCAGAAGTGGATCGCCAACTTCCATCTTGGCAACGAGGCGTGGGCTGATTTCCGCCGTACAGGCTTTCCGCACCTGATTCCGGCCATGGAGTCTGCCGTGGGCAATAACTCGCAGGGCATCCGGAACCTTACGCTCGGCGCTCGCCGCATGTCCTATCCTGCGGACGAGGCGACCAACAACCCGGAGAACTACGCCAAGGCTGTGGAGATGCTTGGTGGCTCCGATAACATGGCAACCCGCATGTGGTGGGACTGCAATCCGGCCGTCAAATAACCGTACACACCGTTTAACCCATTAAAACGAAATTCGACATGAAACGCATATTCATTCCGTTCTTCGCCGCGGCGGCCCTGCTGGCCTCGTGCAGCGACTGGACGGAAGCCGAACACAAAGATTTTCTGCCGCCGATGAATCAGAATGATCCGGCTTTTCTGACATCGCTCCGGGATTTCAAGGTCGGCGAACACCTGGTGACGATGATGATCGTCCGGGGAACTTCGACCGCTCCGAACCGGCAGAACCAGCATCCGATGTCCATGCCCGACAGTGTGGATTACCTGCTCATGACCGACGTCGACGACCTGCATCCGGCGCTGTCGGACGAGATCGCCGAAGTACGTTCGAAGAAGGGTACCCGCACGCTCAACGTCGTGGACTATACGACAATCCGCAGTACCTGGGACGCCATGAAGGAGGCATCTTTCGGTACAGAGCACGAGGGCGACTATACGGAGGAGAAGTTCGCCGAGTACTGCAAGGCCGAGACTGAAAAGCAGCTTGCGGCCTGCTCCCGATACGGATTCGACGGCATCGTCGTCTCCTATCTGGGCGGTTACGACAGCAGCGCCGCAGCTCCGTTCGTCCTGGCGGCGGACACGTGGCGCCGCGACAATCCCAACAAGCTACTCTTCTTCCGCGGATACCCCGCCTTCATCACGAGCATCGAGAACCAGACGATTCTTGCGGAGTGTGACTACGTCATCATCCTGACTGAGGGTGCCTCGTCGTCGGTGGCTATCTCCCGTATGGTGCGCGACCAACTCGAAGAGGGTGTTCCGAGCAACCGGGTCGTGCTGGAAGCCTCCGTGCCGTCGATCGCCGACGGTGGCGACGACGCTCAGGTGGGCGCTTCGCTCCAGGTGGCCGCGCAGTGGGTGATGGATCCGAAAACCTCCCAGACTGTACAGTGCGATAAGCTGGGGCTCTGCGCATCGAACGCACAGGAAGACTATTTCAATACGCCAACATACAAGAGAATCCGCGAGGCGCTCGGCATCCTGAACCCCGAGCCCGAAGAGGAGCCCGAAAACAATCCCGAAAATAAAAACGACGATGAAAAATAAATTAGGATTCGCATTGTGTCTGCTCCTGGTAGCCGTATTCATGGGCTGCAAGGAGGATGAGGAGGGCAAACACCACTTCAGCAATCAGGTGTTCATCTCCGCCACGTCGTTCACCGACGACGTGTTTATCAAACGGGACAACCTCGACGTGACCCGGGAAGAGAGCTGCGACGTTACCGTCGCCATGGCCCAGCCCCGGGAGCGCGACATCACGGTCACGTTCGCCGAGGCTCCCGGTCTGTTGGAGCACTACCGGATGTTCTACGACGATCCAACGGCCGAACTGCTCCCTGCCAACGGCGGCTATTACGATTTCGCGGATAATTCGACTGTCATCACGGCCGGGATGGTGGAGAGTGCGCCGCTCACCTTCGCCTTTACGAATTTGGACAATCTGCCCATCGAGGAGAAGCAGCGTTATGTGCTGCCCGTACGCATCGTGTCGGCCGACGGCATGAATATCCTCGAAAGCGCCCGGACGGTCTACTTCGTCTTCTCGAAGGCCGCGCTCATCAACGTCGTGGCCGAGATGGAGAACAACTGCGCCTGGCCCGAGTGGACGGCTGATACCGAGGCGGTGAAGGACATGGAGACCTTCACGCTCGAAGCGCTCGTCTACGCCAACTCGTTCGACCGCAAGATCTCGACAATTATGGGCATCGAGGATACGTTCCTCATCCGTTTGGGCGACGACGGCCGTCCGACTAACCAGTTGCAGGTGGCCTTCGCCAAGAAGGTTTCGGAGGAGGAGACCTCGCCTGCACGCGGGAAGATTCCGGCCGAGGCCGACAGCCGTTATGACCTCAAGCTGTTCGTTTGGCATCATATCGCCGTCACATTCGATCGTGGCACTATCTGCGTCTATATCGACGGCAAGCTGAAGGATACGGTCAAGGCTTCAGTATCTGGTACCGACGGGCATGCCGTGATCATCGACAAGATCAACTTCGCCATTCCGCACTCCGACGAGACGGACGGCAAGGAGCGCTGCTTTTGGATCGGCCACTCGTACCGCCTCCAGTCGGACGGCGACTTGTTCTACGAGCGTCGTTTCGACGGCATGATGGGCGAAGTGCGCCTCTGGAACAAGGCCCTGACGGCCGAGGAGATCGCTTCCGAGAACCATTTCTACAAAATCGATCCCGCATCAGACGGACTGGTGGCTTATTGGAAGTTCGACGACAATACGAAAGGTAAGACCGTCAAGGATTATACCGGCAACGGCTTCGATCTGAAGACCGAGCGCGAAGTGAATTGGCAGAGCGTCGCGCTTCCCGAAGAGTGAGAGATTTATTACCTGAAGAATCGTAATTCCTTAACTTTAATTTAACCTTTTTAATTAACCTAATCAACCAAACATGAAAAGAAAGTCATTTCTGATGCTTTTAACGGGTATGTTCGCCATTTCATCGGGGGCTCTCGTCGGTTGCAACGATGACGATGATGTGAACAAAAAGAATTCCCTGTCGGTAACACCTGCGTCTGCTATTGAGTTCAAGGCCGGCGACAATCAGGACGTTGTGCTGACCGTCAAGACCGACGCCAAGTCGTGGGCATTCGAGAAGAACGGTGAGTGGATCGTCGCCAAGCAGGACGGCGACAAACTAACTGTGAATGCCCAGGCTAATACCACGGAGTCCGTACGTCCGGGCCGCATCACGATTACGGCCGGTAACGCCGAACCCGTCAACATCAACGTAAACCAAAAGGGGCTTGAAGTAGGTGAAATCGTACTGAGCATTTCGCCGTCGGATCCCATTGGGTTCGAGGCTACTGGCAACAAGGCCGTTGAACTGACCGTTACGACTAATGCACCCGACTGGACGTTCTCCTACCCCGAGGAGTGGATGACGGCCGAGAAGCAGGGCGACAAGCTGACGGTCAACGCCAAGGACAATACGGGAGATGCCCGTGTGGGGCAGATCGTCGTGACGTCCAGCGAGGGTGAGAAGACTGCGAAGATCGCCGTGTCGCAGAAGGCCGGCAGCGAGAATCCCACCCCGGGCGAGGAGATCGCCGGTTCGCTCTCGACGGCCGATGATCTGAACATCCAGTTCGCTCACGATGCCGTGGAGCCCGTCAAGAAAACCCTGACCTTCACGCTGGAGAAGACCGCTATGGTTGAGACCAAGGTGAAGCTCGTCTTCGACGAACGCCATGTCGAAGAGTACAACTTCGACCACGCTACCGAGTATGTCGTATTCCCCGAGAAACTCTGCACCATTGCGAACGACGGCGTGATGACTATCCCCGCCGGTGAAACCTCTGCGCAGATCGAGGTAACGCTCACGCCGAGTGCTTCCGATCTGGAGTATGTAACCACCTACATGGTTCCCCTTCAGGCCGTAGCCCAAACGGAGGGTATCGTCGTTAAAGATGAGGCTGAATACGTTGACTTCCTAGTTTCGCGCATTGGTTCGAAGAAGATCCGTAACATCTGTTATTTCGAGGTGAACGACTGCAACCCGCTCAACGCCATTGAGTACATTTTGGAGGACGGTCAGCCGTTTTTCGATGCTGTCGTGCTATTCGCTGGCAACATCAACTGGGATGCTTCGAAGCAGAAGGTCTACATGAAAGCCAACCCCAACGTGCAGGCGTTACTCGACAACTCGGAGGAACTGCTCCAGCCGCTGCGTAAGAAAGGTATCAAGGTGTTGCTCGACATCTTGGGCAACCACGACCAGGCCGGCATCGCTGGTTTGAGCGACTGGGGTTGTGAGCAGTTCGGTAAGGAGCTGGCTCAAATCTGTCTCGACTATAAACTCGATGGTATCGGTTTCGATGACGAGTATTCGAGCTACTACGGATCCGGAAAATGGTTCGCAGGCCCCAGCTCCCAGCAGGCCGCCCGTCTCTGCTACGAGACCAAAAAGGCGATGAAGGAATTGTGCCCCTGGGAGACTTGGGTACACCTCTATTACTTGGGCTATATCCAGTCCTCTCTGCCTTCGGTATTCATCGACGGTGTGGAGCATAAGCCGTCTGAATTCATTGACAACGTCTGCGCCGACTACGGCGGTTCGGCAAGACCGGTAAACGGTATGGGACTGAGCGGATGTGCCGGCAACTCTATCCAACTCAACTATGGCTACTCCATCTCGTCGTCTGGAGCCAAGGCACTGATGAATCAGGGTTACGGCTGGATCATGTGGTTCGCATTCGATCCTTCCGGAACCGGAACGGTCAGCAACAACCGTTCGCATTCGCTCCGGCAGTTCCGCAACGTGGCAGAGGGCTGCTACGAGCAGAGCGTACGCGATCCCAAAAATGTCTACAACAAGATCAGCGAGGGCCAATACGATCCCGCACCGCACCCGATCAACTAACTTGAAAACGAACGACTCGGTCGTGCGTTCCGGCTTCGGCCGGGATGCCGCCGATCGTTCGGTCGGAACCGGGCGAAGCCGTTTTCCGGTTCGCTGGTAATGAACAAATCCTTAAAACCTGAACGACAAGATATGAAAATTTCGAAAATATTTCTTTTTACCGCTGCTGCGCTCGCACTCTGCGGAGCCTGCGATGACAGCGACGACAAAGTGGATCCTTCGACTACCGAAGACAAGATTTCCGTTTCGCCGATGGAAGGCGTTGTGGGGAGTAAGGGCGGCGATGTCTCGGCCATGGTTACCAGCTCGGGCGCGTGGACGCTCGAAGGAGAGTCCGATTTCGTGACGCCGTCGGCTACGAGTGGAGAAGACGGTGCCGAGATAGTCTTCGAGGTGGATCCCAATGAGACCGAGGAGGAGCGGAGCGCCAACTACGTCTTCAAGATGGGCAGTAAGGAGGTCGAATTCCAGATCGTCGAGAAAGGCGAAACTGGCGAGACCATCGAAATCACGTCGAAGTCGGAAATGCGCCTGGCTTATACGGCTGTGGAGCGTTTGGCCGTGGAGTTGACGACGAATGTCAACTATCGCAACCTGACGGCCGAAATCGTATCGGAGACCGAGGGGTGGCTGACCTATACGATTGCCCGCCCCACCGAGGGCGGCGCCGAGACCGACGTGACGGCCTATTTCTCCATGGCCCAGAACGACGGTGAGACTCCGCGTGAGGCTACCGTGACGATCAAGGGTGTGAAGAACGGCACAGCCGTGCTGAAGGTAACTCAGCTTCCCAAGTCGAAGATCGAGCCCGAGAAGTTGGCCTATTTCCTAGATGTGGAGGCTCAGACACTCGATATTCCGGTAACGGCCAATGTCGAGTTCGATGTGACGGTAAGCGAGGGGGCGACGGGCTGGTTTACCTATAATAATGCCGACGATAGCGGCCTGCACTTCACAGTGGAGGCTCTGGTTAACGGATCTGCTCGCAGCTGCGATGTCGTGCTCACCGAGAAGAACGCTCCCGACAACTCCGAGGCGCTGACGGTCAACATCAATATTACGCAGAAGCCCAAGGGTCTGATCGAGTGTGTGGCCGACATGCGCCGCTCGCGTTGCTATTTCCCGTTTTTGAAGAATGGCGGAGCGCTCAACAGCTTGAAGAACGGCACCATGGAGGCGCTGGTCAATATTCAGGAGACGCGCGTATCCGGATCTTTGTCGACCATCATGGGTGTCGAGGGTAAATTCCTCCTCCGCCTGGGCGACGTCAATGTGCCTTGGAACCAAATTCAGCTGGCCATGCAAGGCGGAAACCGTACGGATACCAAGTTGAAACTCTCCGAACTGGATCGCTGGTACCATGTCGCCGTGACGTGGGACGATACTTTCGCTTATTTCTACATTGACGGAGAACTTTTGTATCGAACCGGTATCTCCAATTACTCCGGTTTTAACCTAGGTGTGGCATACGGCGGTTCCGAGAGCGACTACAACCGTGCTTTCTGGATCGGTTATGCCTACAACGCCGACCGTTTCTTCCCCGGTTATATGGCCGAGGTGCGCGTATGGAACCGCACGCTGACCAAGGAGGAGATCAATGCCGAAAACCACTTCTACTCCGTTCCGGTGGATTCGGAAGGTCTGGTAGGCTACTGGAAACTCAACGACGGAGCAGGTCAGATTATCAAGGATCATTCTCCTTCGGGCAACAACATGCTGGGTGAAATCAACGTCCACTCTTCGGGTGGTCAGCAGATCGGTGACCCGGGTATGAACTGGGTGGAGATGAGTCTGCCCTAATTTCGAGCGGATAAAATAAGCGTTGCCTGTCCGTCGGGAACGACGGTTCGTGTGTGGCAGCTGAATCCCATTCTGCTATGGGATTGAAAGAGCGTAACGACTCGATTTATCGAGTCGTTACATTCTTTATACAGTAGAGAAGGCAACAGTCTATTTTCAGCCTATTGCGTTCAAATACCGCATTTCAAATAACCTATCACAAGATACAAAAAATTTCGAACAGGTTTCTTTGTTAAAATACAAGATTGTATTTCGCGATTGTCGCACTATATCAGAATAAGTAATAACCTATTGTGATTTAGTATAAAACATATAAAAAAGTTGTTCATATCGGATGAAATCCGTATATTTATAATGTTTTAAGCATTCTTTTAGTTGTGTATTATGCAATCTCTTAGTCATCTTAAACATTCTCCTTTGGAATGGGTTCCGAGTTTGTACTTTGCGATGGGGCTTCCGTTTGTGGTTCTGAACATGG
>ERZ791741.254-NODE-254-length-49006-cov-11.087496_pt1 | contig 49006 bp, 46 predicted proteins | sample MGYA00510040_ERZ791741 | MGnify/ENA primary metagenome ERZ791741 (study PRJEB30046, sample SAMN00791960) | human gut metagenome | study: EMG produced TPA metagenomics assembly of the A metagenome-wide association study of gut microbiota in type 2... | reverse complement strand
AAGGCTCTTTCAGTTTTGAAAGGAGTTTTGAAAGATGTCAGAAAAAAGACGGGATAACAAAGGTCGCATTTTAAGGACTGGAGAGAGCCAAAGGGCAGACGGCAGATATATGTATAAATATGTTAATCGTGCAGGCGAAACAAAGGTTGTGTATTCATGGAAACTGGTGGCTACGGACAGAGTACCGAAAGGAAAGCGTGATGATTTATCTCTTAGGGAAAAGGAACGGGAGATACAGCGTGATTTAGAGGACGGAATAGACACCAAAGGAAAGAAAATGACATTGTGTGAACTATATGCCAAAAAGACGGCACAGAGAATCAATGTCAAGAAGAATACACTAGCAGGGCGAAAATATCTCATGGACGCATTGAAACAGGACAAGCTGGGTTCACGAAGCATAGACAGCATTAAACCGTCAGACGCAAAAGAATGGGCGGTCAGAATGAAAGAAAAGGGCTACGGCTTCAAAACCATTAGTAACTATAAGCGTTCCTTAAAGGCTTCTTTCTATATGGCAATCGAGGACGATTATGTAAGGAAGAACCCTTTTGATTTTAAGTTAAGTGAAGTCCTAGAAAATGATACCAAAGAGAAAGTCGCATTGACAGAGGAACAGGAACAAGCCTTACTCTCATTTATCAAGACAGACAATGTGTATCACAAGCATTATGATGATGTGCTGATACTGTTAAAGACTGGACTTCGTATCTCGGAACTGTGCGGACTGACAGTAGCTGATATTGATTTCAAGAATGAAGTTGTAATTATCGACCACCAGTTACTAAAGAGCAAGGAACAGGGCTATTATATTGAAACGCCTAAGACAAAGAGTGGAACAAGGCAAGTGCCATTAAGCAGAGAAACGATACAGGCATTTCAACGGGTCATAAGGAAACGCACAAAAGGGAAACTGATAGAGATAGACGGATACAAAGATTTTCTGTTCGTCAATCCGAAAGGCAATCCTAAAGTTGCGATTGATTACAACGCCTTATTTGTCCGTATGGTAAAGAAATATAACAAACACCACAAGGATAACCCCTTGCCACATATCACACCACATACGCTACGCCATACGTTCTGCACAAGACTGGCAAGCAAGAACATGAACCCGAAAGATTTACAGTATATCATGGGACATTCAAACATCAGTATCACAATGAACTGGTATGCTCATGCGTCCATAGATACCGCAAAATCAGAGGTTCAGCGTCTAATCGCATAAGAAGTATTTACCACGATTTTAACCACGCTTGATAGCGAAAATATAAGAAGATAGACCTAGATATGTGAGGTTTACCACAAAAGCAAAATGCCCGTAGAGCCTATAAAATAAGGCTTTGCGGACATTTAAGAAGATATAAAAAGATAGTCAAAAAGACATATATAATTTTGTTTTAATTTTTTGCTAATCTCTTCTAAAATTTCTGTTCTCAAAATTGCTGTAGCCCCCCAAAACCTTTCTTTGTTTGTAAGAACATACATAATTTTCTCTTCACACGATTTTATCAATCTTCTCTTTTCTTCATCTATTGGCATCTCTTCAAATATCTCTATCATGTTATAAAACTTATATTCGAATTTGATTTCCATATTTTTTAATGCCAACTCATATAATTTTTCCTCTCTTAAAGGTATCATTTTCAAAATATCATTTGTGATTAAAATTGTCATTCTTTCACTTTTATCTAGTTCTCCGCCATCTAAATAATATATAACAGACAAGTCTAAAAAAGTCTTATGCGGTACTCTTTGCAACAATTGCACGTTACTGTCCGTATGTATTAATTTACAAATTACATTTTCCTCTTTTCCCACTTTCTCTAAAATCTTTTTGCCACTGAAAGGAACGTCCCTGTGCTCGTTGTACACTTTTATTATTTCCTTTGCGATTGTTTCAATCGAGCAAATTTTTTGTTGATACTTATAAAAAAATTCTTCCAAATATATTATTGGCAAAATCTCTTTTTCCCCCATAATAATTCCGACTCGCACAACACTATTATTTTTTGTGGTTTCGCATAATCTTACATCCTCTCCTGTTCTTCTTTTTACCTCTTCCAATACACTTTTTTGAAATACTTTGTAATTCATTTTCCATTCTCCTTTTCTTATTGTTTTTATTTACAATATAATTATATTATATTAATGCCTAAAGTGCATCTTTTCAGAGATAATTAGAACGAAACTTTTTCTTTTTTTGGGAAAACTATTTGCTTTTATTATGCCAATATAGTATTATATAAATAACCTTTTAAGGTTGTTTTTGTTTACAAAATAAAAGCCTTTGGAACAGTTCTCCATTGGCTTTTATTCTACTATCAGCTCCACTATGCTCTTTTCTATATTCTATTGCACTTCCCTTTTCCCCAAAAAAAGAAAAATTTTTATTCGATATAATCCACTCCCTGCTTTTTTGCTTCTTTTATTCTTCGGAATAAAGTTGATCGACTTACACCTAATTCTTCTGCCACTTCTTTCGCAGTCGTTACATCAATCCATTTTTCAACCTCTTTAATTGAAATTTTCCGTTTCAACTTAATTGACTTTGCCCCAGCTTTTCTGCTTTTTATTTTTCTTATAGTCTCTTTGTCATAACGAATTTTCAAGAAGTTCTCTCCAGACTGTTCTTTTTCAAAAGAAGCATCCGCTCCCACATTTTTTAATATATCGTTCAAAATTTCCAGTCTTTTTATCTCTTCACAAGAATTTGTTATCTTTATTTCAAATAAAATTTTGTCCATAGCTTTCTTATTTTATCGTTTCACAATTAATATTGAGACTGTTTATAGACAAAATAAAAAGCGTCTCATTATTAATTATGAATCTCAATCTTTTTCCCCTCTTTCTTTACAACCTTATACCACTTCCCGCATTTTGTGCACCTGTATCTATAAATACGTCCAACAACACGTTGAAAATAGATATTGCCACATCTACAACTTTGACGTTTTCCGCAGTCATCTCTTAACATTACCTTATCCATAATTCTCCTTCTTTTACATAGGGGACAAATTTGTCCCCTAGCTTCAAATCCTGTCCTTTACTTTTTAATTCCATCTAATATCTCTTTTACTTCTTCGCTTGTCAGGGTCCCTTTCCTCTGCAAGTTTTCAGATATAGTTTCAACCATTGTTCTATTTTCTGAAAGAATCTTCTTTGATTCATTCCAAAATTTTTTTGATAGTAATATCGTTTTTTCTTCTAGCTCTCTATCTAGCAAAGTTTTACTTATGCTTGAATCTGTCATAACAATATATGCTTTGATCCATTCTGTGGCTTGAGGAAAATCACTGTCTTCACCTATAAAACTTCCTATATGCATTTTATCAAGCAGTATTTCTTCTGCAATAGCTCCCGCATACTTTATTAAAATTCCTTTCTTCACTGCATTTGCATCCTGTAACTTTTGCACCATTACAACTCTAGGCTGTATATCAGATAGGATCACTTGAAAACTTTCTATTTCCATTAAATATGCCATTACTGCATGTCCAGCTTCGTGGACGGAAGATACTTTCCTATTATATTCAGTAAGCGTATCATTTTTGTTTTCACTTCTGATAACTCGTTTTGCATACCCTAATGACGTTCCAGTGATAACGTTATAATCATCATCCGAAAACATTCTTTTTGTTATTTGATACACGCAAAGCAAGGATATCAAAGAATAGCAGATTACTAAGACGTTTCGTTGAATCAGTTCTTTTGTAACAGGGACTTCTTCGTTGAAAAAATAGAATAGTAATACTATTCCGCATGACATCAAAAAACATTTCATAATATTACAAAAAAATCCAAATAATTTTCTCATTAAAATTTCTCCTTTTCCGCTCCAGCAAAATTATAATCATATGAATGGAAAAAATCTCTTGTATACTATTCTTGCTTTATATTGAGGGAACAAATTTGTCCCCCATCTTGCGGCACCTTTACTCTAGTCCTCACTGCCAAACAATTCCGCATGTGCATTGTTATATACAGCATACTCCGGATATCGCAATTGGATTGCCTGCCAAAAGAATGGTGCATATTCACAAGCGAAAAGCTCCTCTACACTGTAGCGACTGCATTCCTCAAGCTTTCCCTTTGCATCCTTTTTTTGATTCACTGTAGGAGTTCCATTACAGAACAAGTTAAATGCCATACGTACCACTTTCAAGCTGCCACTTGTCTGCCAGCCCTCCTGCAGGCATTCCAATCTGACGCAATGAATTTCCTCATCAAAAATATTTTCAAAATGAAATCGCGTATCTGCATTTACTCCAAGGCAATAGTATAGTGCTTGATGATATACATCTTTAAATTTTGCATTTTGCATTTTTTCCATATAAAACGCCTTATGTTTTTCACTGATAAATTTTATATTTTTTTCTGCCATAATCCTCTTCTCCTTTTCTTATCGCTGCATCACGTCCATCTTGACCGGATGCAGCTTCATCTATCGTATGTTACCTGTCGCCCATTTTATGAGAATGGAAGTTCTTCATCAACTCCATCCGGAACATTCATAAATCCATCCCCTGCAGGAGCTTCTTCACTCATGCCATAACCCTGGCTTTTTTTACTCTCAGCAAATTCCTGTTCTTCTACAACAACATCTGTTGTGTAAACTTTCACACCGTCTTTATTCGTATAACTTCCTGTTTGGATACGTCCAGTCACAGCAATCTTTACGCCCTGATGTAAATACTTCTCTGCAAATTCTGCCAGCTTACCAAAGCATACACAACTGATAAAATCCGCCGTTGCATCTCCCTCTCTCTTAAACCGACGGTCAACTGCCAATGTATATCTGGCAACCGCACTTGCATTCTCTCCTTGTGAATATCTCACTTCCGGCTCTCTTGTTAAACGTCCTATCAAAATTACTTTATTCATGTTTCGTACCTCCGCTTTCTTTTCGTCTTTGCTTTATCTTTAATATAATTATAATATATTCGTATTCTAAATTCATCAAAAACACTATCAATTGCACATATAATTTTTCTTTTTTGTGGAATATCCTTTTTATTTTTTTACATACGTTTCTTTTTGCCAATATCTTTTCGTACCCACAACTTGCTAGAAAAGCTCCTGTACTATTTCGGAGCAAGTAATGTCAATTATGGATTTTATATAAGTTAAGATTATAAATAAATATAGATTTACTCTGTCTAAAAATCCCCCTGCAGCCTACTGTTTTCAAGGCTTTTCCTATCTTGCACATGAAGTAAAATTGTAAATATTTCCCACTTTTCTTCTTTGTGTCTTGAAAAAACTTCTCAACGGATTCCTGAAATTTGAAATTTCTCTAAAAATCTACCGTGATATTTGAAAAATTTTTTTACAAAAAGTCAAAAAAAACAGCTTCCTTACCGGTGCTGCATTACTTTCAACATTTTTTCATCCTATTTTTTCTTTTCTTTTTATTTCTATTTCATTTCTTTTACGCAAACTAGACCTAAACTCCACTGTTCTTTTTCTCCAGTAGGTATAGGTTCTTTTGTTTTATGCAACTCCAAGCTCTTCTCTTAATAGCTTGTGGAATAAAGACGCTTTCAGTCTCCGTATCCATTTTCTTGGATTTAATACCCTATCATTAATGACCAGGAGCATTTTAGGGAAAATGTCCAACGGGTTTATAAAACTCTCCCACAGACGTTTTCGATAATTTAAAAGCAACTGCAAGATATCTTTATACTCTTTTTGATCCGGTTGTTTGATTTTATTTCTTCTACAAGCAACCTGTAGCAGATATTCATATGTTTGCTTATGTTCCGATTGTACTACCTTCTCTGAAAATTGTTTTCTCAATGTGATCAGATACATTCCATCCTTAATTCCAACATAAAAGTACAGCTTCAGCATCTTCAGATACGTCTGAAGTGTTCTTGCGTTGATATTAAGAAGTCCTCTGTCCATACTTCCATCTTCAGCTACTGTATTTGCATATTTTTTGATAAAATTTTCACGCTTAATTCTGTGTGTACGAAATCTACCTGCTTCATTGATATTAAGCAGATCCATAACCAACAGTTTTTGAGCCGGTTTTAATTTTTTCCAATTTACATCATAAAAAAGTTTTTGATTTGTCCGGATATATGGCACGTTTCCTGTCTTATAATCTCGATCTGTATAAGAAGTAAAATCATTTCCACACAAAACAATATCATAGTCCTTCTGTCCTTTTGTCACTTGGATGATACCCTTTTGTGCAAGGCTTTTTTTACAGTCATAGAATGCCTGCACAGAAATATCCATTTTCTCGCACATTTCTTTGTAATGCACCCCAAAGGCTTCCCCACGCCCATTCTGCAGGTGGGTAAGTGCTATAATAAAATCAATTTCATTCCCGGTAAGCTCTTTCTCAAATAGGCTGTGAAATACGTCTAATTTTATCCTTTGCATGATTTTCTTCTCCTTTCTTTTGACAATTGGTATTTTTTATGATATAAATATATTAAATATAGATGTATCAGATTTCACAGTCATACCTTTTCTGATACTTATCTATATGGAACATTTATAAAAACGGAGTAGGCTTGCTGGCTTGGGCTCCGTTTTTTGTTTTCTATAATTCCATTCCCATCATGGGAGTTTGTGCCACTTGTTGGTTTTTACTCATTTCCTGTTGCTGCAGTTGATTGAGATAATTTTCTGTCCGGACTGCCTTTTGTTCCTGACTTTCTTCACATGGTTTCAATTGTAATATTGGAAGTGTTTCATCCAATTCATAATGATTTTTTTTCAAAAACAAATTCATCTGTTCTATCTGCTCGTTTGATAGCAAATGCTTTTCATACGTATCATCAAATGCCATTCCTGTACAAATATAAACTTTGTCTCCTTCCTTCCACACTGCTTCTTCCAGTTTTTCTCCTCTATATTCAATTTTTGCCATTAGAGTATTTTGCTCTTCTCCGAATCCTTCTACAAGCAATTGTTCTGTTACTTTCTCCTTTCGTTCTATTGGCGGATTTTCAATTTGATCCTGGTTTACTTTATCCAGTTCTTGTTTCATTTCCTCCTGTGTTTGTTCTTTCTGTTCCGTTGTTTGTTCTAGTTTCAATGCTCCCGATTTTACAAGATTTTGTCGTTCTAACAATTCATCATACGGAAGTTTCTTATACATATTGGGAATCCGTTTTTCCACTTCCTGTGGAGCAAAAAACATTGTATTTTGCTTTGTAAGCGAAACTGACATTAAGTTCCCCTCTGCATCCAATTCTACAAGACGATATTGATGTTTTCCATTCCGCACACGGAATCCCTGCTCTTCTATTTGTTTTGTACTCTGAATTGCGCAATAGTGAATTTCCGGAAGTCCTTCTTTCTCTAAAAAAGAAAGTTCTTCCACCGGTTTAAATTTCTTGGCATAATTCATTAATGCTTCGTTCCAATCTTTTGCGTTTTCCGGCACATGACAATAAATCTGTTCTACCGGCATCCCTTCCTTTTTCAGGAGTTCCTGTATGTGCTGCATGCTTTCTACCCCACTCAAATCATGGTCTTCCGCCAAATGAATCTCTTGTTTGGGATGTTCTTTCAGAAGATTTAATACCGGTTCATATTTTCCTGTTCCCCCAAGCGGAAGATAGTCATATGCTTTCCAGTCTTTTCCCTGCGCTTGTAAAATAGTCATTACGCTCATCGCATCGATGACGCTTTCTGTTACGATCAATTTTTCAGATTGATTGTTAATGCAAAAACCCTTTTTATAGTCACATCCCTCCAGATCTCCGAGAAAACGTACATCCGAAAGAGTGCCTCGAAGAGAAGCAAAATTGGGTTTGCCTTCTGAATCATAGGCAACAAATACACAATTCCCATTCACATCCTGATACAACATTTTCCGGTCTACAAAGTCCTGCACAATCTCAGGTGCAATATACCGGCTTTTTGTCAGATAAGCGTACACCCTTCTCATGTTTTTTCCTCTCTCCGGTAAGATTAACTCTTGTTTTACCAATTGTTTTTCTTTGAGCTGTCCTTTCGGCTGCGGTGTGTAGTGTTCGGGAATATAGATCCGTTCCGTCAATTCTTTTAATGCTTCGTGCAGATCTCCATTATGTACAAATTCTGCCGCAAATCCTATAATAGAATCCCCTTTTCCGACCCCCGATTTTCCCGGTATGGAATTTCTCCAGTAGTAGTTTTTTGTTGTATCAATACGTACACTGTCATGTTGTGCAAGGGTATAATACCTTCCTTTCCGAATCAAGGTAAATCCATGCTCTCTTGCATACTCTGTGATTTGTACCTGATTCTTAATTTCGCTTATCAACTCTTCATTGCTAATCCTTGGTTTTCTCTCCTTCTGTTCTGCAGGTCTATTGCCAGCAACAGACGCCTCTTTTTGCGGACTTTCCAAATATACTTCCAGTGTCTCTTGCACTTCCGGTATTTTTTTTCGACACAGTTTATAAGTCTGATTTAAAACGGCAAACAAAGACTGTTCTGGATTCATCTCCTTAATCTCTTTCCAAGAAGATGCAAGAAAATCTTTTCTCGTTTGTGTACTTACAATTCCTAAATGATTTTCCAACATCATTCCAAAGGCAACTTCCTGAAATTTTGTTTCCGGATTTTCTTGTAAATATTCCAGTTCGGAAATTCCGTGGCTGATTTGATAAATCAATTCTGAAACTGCCTTTTCGCCTGTTTCCTGTAATGGTGCCGGCTCTTCTTTCTGCATCGCAGAAAGCTGTTCTGCATAGGAAAGCAATCCCTTTACCATTCCTGGATACATCTGTTCTGAATATCCTATTTGATAAAAATTCTTTCGAGCAAGCACTGGGCAGGTTGTCTGAACAATATCAAATACCGCTTTCACTCCGTCATGCTTTTGCTGAGTGACACTTTCTATCTCTCCTGCCTGATATCTAATTTTTTCTTCCTGAGATGCCTGTTCAAGCGGTACGAGGTTCCCATCTATTTTGAGCAGTGTTGCTTGATATGGTACGTACACCTTAATCCCTTTTGCTCCCCTTTTTACTTGATACCCTGCATCATTCCAAGCAGAAAAACTTTGACAGTAAACTGCTTGCGGATTTTCTCGATAGATAAGTAAATTGTTCTTCAGGCTGTATCGATAGAACCGACTCCCAAATTCCAAAAAATCAGCGATTCGTTCCGGTTCTTTTTCCAATGCATCCAGCATCTCTACAATGTTTCGATCCATTTGTTTTTGCTGCATCTTCTCATCCCCTGTCTGTTCTAATTTGCATATATTTTTAAAATCTCTTTCTGCTCTGTTTCTTCTAATTGATTCAATGGTTTTAATAAATCACTTTCTGCAAGTGTTCCAATCGGAAGCTCATTTTCTTCGCAATTCACAAAATAAAAACTTCCATTTTCATCTTTTACAATGGCTTTTCCCTGATAATATCCGATAGAAAGATATAACTTATGAAGTACCTCAAAATTTTTCGGTTCTTTTTTATATTCCATTTTCATCTCTCCTTTTCTTATGCTGCATCTGGTCCATCTTGGCCGGATGCAGTTCTTACCCTCTAATTAACTTTTGTCCCTCTGTTAAAACACCACCAAGAACTTGAATCAGCTCTTGTCGAATCTCCGGATAAATCAAAGCAATCAATCCAATTGCTGCAAGAACAAATAACATGATCAATGCTGTAATTCTGATACATCTTCCCATTGTTCTTACAAGGAACTTTCCCATATTATTTCGTTCTACAATTCGGACATTTTCGTTTTGTATTCCATATTTTTCCTGTAATTTTTTCTGCTTCTGATTTTCTTCTTGTTCTATCCGGATTTTTTTTACTAATGATTCCTTATACTTTGCCATCTTTTTCCCCCACCTAGACTTTTTTCCAGCGAGAAAATAAACTTCTTTTTTCTTTCTGCGGCTTTTCTTTTTCTTTCACCGGAAACAATTTTTCAAAAGCCGGGTTATGAACATATTCAAATTGATCCGGGGAATACACTGTAAAAAATGTCCGTTCTGCTTTATTTTCCATAAACTCCAGTACGTCCTTTTTCTCACGTTCGGAAACAAAATTAAAAACGTACATGATGTCTGAATAATATTCATTTCTTAATATCGTTTCTGTTTCATCCATCTCTGATGCTGTCGTTCCACTCACAAAAATCCGGACATCTTTTTCTAAAAATGAGGTTTTATTAAAATCTGCGTTCATGTACGTGCCGAAATCATAAATGTAATAGTCATATTCCTGTTTTAACACTTCCGGAAGATTCTCCGGCTTATAAAACATGTCCACATTTTCAAATCTAACCTTTCCAATATCTGCATCATGTTCTTCCGCATAGAAACGTGCTTCATGTTTCTGTACAAATCCAGTATCATTTACTTCCAGATAGCAAGCCCGGTATCCTTTGAGTTGCAAATATTTTACAAGCTGGATTGCAAACGTAGTTGTTCCCATTCGTCTGCATACCCCGGCAATCCCAATTTTGATTCCGGGTTTCAATTCCTCTTGTGCTTCTGCTTCTTCCTGATACGGATTTGTTTCCGGCTCTTTGTAATATCCATACAAGCACCGTTCTAATTCTTCTCTTGCCTCTGTTTGGCTTACAGCGAATATGTAATATAAGATTCCTTGATTTTGAAGCTCCCGAATGATTTTGCTTTGTCTGTCATATCCCGGAGCATAAATGATCACCTGACAGTTTTTTGCAACTTCTATACGTTTGATTTCCTCTGCTACTTCTCTCGCCGAATCAACATACTGCTCAATGTCAAAAATCAGATATTCGCATTGTCTGCTTAAAATATCATTGAGATGATTTTTGATCGTAAGGCTTCCTTGCAAATATTCCAGTTCCATCTCTTTGATTGCTGCTGTTTCCTGTACAAAAAATCCCCGCTCCTGTGAACCTGCGAAAAGTATCATTTTTTATTGCACCTCCCTTTCCACAAAAAAGAAAATGAATTATTTTAACTCAGTAATTTGTTGCTGAATATTTTTTGTCCTCTGCACAATGGTTTCTATTTCTTTTTCTATCTCTGCAATCTGATTTTGATTGACTGCGATCTGATTTTGCGCCTTTAAAATCATATCTTCCGCCTTTTGCGTTTCTTCCTCTGATGGATAGGCTGCTTCCTTTAAAGATGTAATCCTTTTGTTAAGCCTTTCATTTTCTGCTTTATAGGATTTGATCTTTTTCTCTCTTTCTGCAATCTGCACATCATCATATGTAATCTGTGCCTGAAGGCGTTCTTTTTTACAGTCCTTTTCAGTAACCTTAACCGGAACTTTCCCGCGCTCTATCTCATTTACATTTGTATAAAATCTTGCAGCTTTACTTTCTTTACCAACTCGGAAGGAAATCTCTTTCCAAGTCTTGGGTATCTCTTCGATGTGCAAAAGTACAAATTCCGAATCTTGATACAACACTTTCATTTTCAATGTCCCGCCGCTTCGTTCAACTGCCTCAAACTCTAATTTTTGATCTAATATTTCCTTATTTCCCAACTCGATAATGACCTGCATCCGGTCTGCCTTCTCATCATATCTCCACTGCGTCAAATAAATATCATATGTTTCGTATACCAGCTTCTGATAATAGTGCGTTGCACTTTTCAGTGTTCCGCTATCTGGAATCCATATCTTTGAAGTAAAGAAAACAAAATATCCTGCAACGATCACTGTAAGAAATCCTACAAGTTTCTTGCTTTTCTTTCCAATCCGTTCTTCCCTTACTTCTCTTACCTTTCCTGTTTTCAAGTAATTATCCCTCCTTCAGCACACGCTCCATGGCGCCGACCGGAATAAAATTTTCAGACGCAACCACTGCTTTGATCTGCATTTGTTTTGCATACTCTAAAGCTCTTTTTATAAACTCAGTCTCTGATTCTTCTGCCGGCTGAATGATTACGATCATGTCTGTATCTTTTCCAATCTCATCCTGTATACAAATATATTCTTTATAGATATCCTTCGCCTTTTTTTGAAAAAACTCTTCTTTTCCTTCCTCACAGCATATGTAAAGATTTTTAATTTCCGCCATTGTCATTCCCTCCCTGTTCCGTATTGTATTTCAAATCCAAACCGCATCTGATCACTTTCCTGGTACGTATCACAGACTGCTTTTATCGTAAGTGTGTCAGATGTATCTGTTCGATAATCAATATCAAAATATAAGTTTCTTTCATATTCATTTATAATCTGTATCGTGTCTGAATGCAGATTCACTGTTGTAACTGTTTCAAACCCTTTTGCATACAGATATTGCTTTACTTCTTCTTGGAAACGCTTCCAGTCTTCTCCTTGTAACCATACGAATTTTTCCGGATACTCTTCATATCCTTTAAATTGCACTTCCACTTTTCTTTCTTCCTTTTCTTCTGAAGGAAGATTGTCTTCTGGTTTATCCTGCATATTGGAAATCCGATTTTCGTTCCATTCATGGATTTCTGCTTCAGGAATAGGTTCTTCTGAAACATGAAACTCACCTTCTTGTGATTTTTTTGAAGAATTTCGGTTGTCGCAAAAGTTTAATAAAAGCGCAGCCCCTACGAGTAATAAAAGTAATATGATTTTTGTCTTATTCTCTTTCATTCTCCATCTCCTTTTAAATATTTGTCTGGATTTACTGGAACTCCATTTTCTTCCACCTGAAAATGCAAATGATTTCCGGTAGACTGTCCAGTAGACCCGACCTCGCCGATCTGTTGTCCTTTTTTTACCATATCCCCTGTTTTCACAAGCAACCGGGAATGATGCATGTATTTTGTTGTCAAGCCGTTTCCATGATCGATCACCACCCAGTTTCCGGCACTGTTTGACCAGCCTGCAATCGTAACTGTTCCATCTGCGGCAGCAAGAGTAGGGGTTCCTGCAGGAGCCGCATAGTCATTTCCCTTGTGCCCTCCGGTTTCAAATTCCCGGATTTCCCCAAAATAGCTGGATTGATATGTCATTCCCGGACAAGGATGGGTAAACATTCCAGTTCCAATTTCTCCCAAACCGTTTTCTAAGTCTGCCGAAGTCATATAATTGAACCGATAAAGATTTCTGCTTTTCATCACTGCGATTACCTTACTGACATATGCCGGGTCAGTTGCATATCCTGACTTCCACAATGCTGTAATAAAACTGTCTGCATCATAATGTCCGGTCACAGGGTCTCTTTTACAGGCGGTCACATTATCTACATAAGGCTGCCTTGTAAACTTATTTCCCCAAGCAAGCATACAGTCTACATAGTTTGCAAATGTAGAAAATTCCGCTGTGACTGTGCCCCATGCCTCTTCTGTCCGCATCACGACTGTTCCGTTTTCTTTATAGCAATGTGCCTTTTGACCAAGACAGTTATAATATGGCGGATTAGCAAGTTCCGAACCATCTGCCCCAGCCTCTAATATCATCTGACCTAACACCACAGATGCCGGATATCCAGTCTCATTCATCATATCGATGGCAGCTTGTACCATCTCTACAGTAATCCATGCCGGAAGTCCTTCTAAATCCGATTGTGTAATCTGTTTGTTTGCTTCCTCACCTGCAATTGCCCTCACAACTTCTTCAATTAAAACGGAAACAAATATGATTCCCAAAGTACCAATCGCAAAGGATATGCCCGAAATCAACAAGTATTTTTTTACTTTTTTCTTAAGCATTGTTTTTATACACCGCCTTTGAACAGACGTTTATCTGCTTCTGATAAGTACACCTTAAATTCAATGTTCTGATCTCCCGAAATGCAAAGAATGACTTCTCCACGCTGTAGCCTTGGAATCTTTTCTTTTTGCGAGTATGTAAGCACATTATTAAACACCCGGTCAATAATCGGAAGCACATTACTGTCCTGATGGAAGATGAACTTATACTGTGCCAGTTCAAAAATAGTTTTTAATTGCTTTTCTCCTTCTTTGGTACTTCCATCCGGAACATAATCCCGGATAGATTGTGTAGCAAGCCACAACCCAGTAAAATATTTCGGACCTTCTCTTAGATAAATTCCCAAAAGCTCTAATGCAAACAGTTTTTGAGCATTTACCCATCGATGGCTCTCATCTACAAGCAGCAACGTATGTGTGACATCTTCCAACGCAATTTTTTCGCTCTCCCATAATGTTTTCATAATACTTCCATTTGTAATAGATTCATCCCATGAGATGCACAGGATATTGAATAGCTGCAGATCAAATATGGACGAATCCATATCTTTTAATGCCGTCACATTATACGATACTACTTTGACATCCATCAGATTATTAATGGATGTATAGCCATCAAATAGATAGCCATAAGTATCTACCAAAATCCGAAGCTGGTCTTTTACCCTGTCTAAGTTGATTAATTTTCGGTCAATCAAAACTTTTTCTTGTTCTGTGTATGTTTTTGACAATATCTCAGAAATCATCTCATTTACTAACTCTAATAAATCCCGGTATCTCGGATAACTTTTTGCCGGAAGCCCTGTGATCTGCTTCTGCCGTTTTGCATCCCTTGCATAAGGAATCAGGTCGTATCTGCCATATAGCACTTCCACGGCTTCAATATACACATTTACTTCATCCGATTCCGCCTCCGGTTTTAAAAATCGATAAGACTTTCTCAATTTTGATAAGTGTCTCGTATAACTGATATTCTCGTTGTCTCCTGCCTTAAAAATCTCAAGCAGGTTAATGATCCCATCACTTCCATCCATGTTTAAAACTCTTCCGCCAAGTTCCGTTGCCAATGCAGAATATTCTCCGGTAACATCAATTACCCTGACGAAATCCCCCCTTAAGGATCTGTCTTTCATCTGATTTTTTAAAAGTGTAGATTTCCCAAATCGCATATTTCCCATTGCTACTGCAGATGCATTTACACGGATTGCATTTGTCGTAAACGCATCAAATGTTACGTTTCCTCCACACGCAGTTTCTCCGAGAAATGATCCAAATGGGTCTTCCAAGCTGCTAAAATGGAACGGATTTCCCGCCGCAATAAGCTGTGACTTCATCGCAAATCCTGGAAGTGTATGAGTTTCTTTCATCTGCTCCTCTGCACTTTGATAAACACTCTTCCATTCTTTTCTCGTTTCATTTAAAAATACAGTAGCCCGATAATTATCCCCCTCTAATGACTTGATTACCTTTGCTACAGAGTTCTCCAGCTTTTGCTTTGTCGATTCCGCTGCAAAAATACGAATAGCAACAGCTTTAATTACTTCTCCCATCGAATTGATTTCATCATAAAGTGCTTTCATTTCACTTTCCCTTGCAGCTGCATCGTAAAAATCTTTATATTCTTTTGCAAACTTTTTTCTTGATCCCTGCTCTTCAATAGAACGATTCAGATTCTTTTTTACTTCATTCTGATCCTCATTGTGAATACTGATCGTTACAATCGTATTTTCCTGATTGCACGGATTCGTCAGCCAATAATCATCCAGTACTTCCGGATAATCATAAATGTGTACACAAGCTTCATAGCCTGTTCCTGTTCTTGAGTAAGATTCATAGTGCAACAGGTCGCCTGCCGGGGATATTTCCTGTAACAATTGTTCATCCTCAACAATCTCTATTTTCTCTTTCTCTCTTTTTCGCCATTTCTTCCACATGATTTTCTCTCCTACTAGGGGACAATTTTGTCCCCTTCTCAAAATATCCGTGAGTTTTTATTGCCCAATTTATATAAAATCTGTCTTTTTTTCTTTTCGGGGATTTCTTTCAGTATTTCCATTCCGGTTCTTCTTTCCTCTTCCGGAACAATTCCCAAAATACTGTCAATCAGTCTTATAGATTCTTTTCTTTCATTGTCATCTGCAAAGAAAACCTGAATAAAAAATTGCTTTGTAACTGCATGTTTTTCCCGATACTCTAATTCCGCAAGTTTTCTCTTTATCATTTCATGGTACAGGGGATTGGTGTTATTCCGCATTCGTTTTTTCCAATACTCCTGTTGTGTATGCGTATTACAGGGAAACATCATGGATATGATTTCAATATCCAACCCATAGATCTTAAGGAATTTCGCCCATTTAAAACAATCCATTTCAATCTCATCCACATCTGAATTTACCAAATCCCTTGGAATGATCTGATAAAGATTGCTGTAGCTTCCATTCTCCCGCTGAAAACATTTCTTTTGTTTATCATATCTTCGAATTGGAATATCTTCCCTGATATCCAAAACTTCTTGTTTCTCTTTCTTCTTCATGTTTTATCTCCTTTTTCCGAAAACCAATTACTTTTTTGGGTTTTAATAGGTATAATGCAATCGCCTGATATATCCGGCGTTTCGGATTCCCAACTGCCGGAATCATCAAACATATGCCAATCATTCCGGAAAAAATCAAATATGGTATCTGCAGATACTCATGTACATTTTCTTTCAGGTTCAAACAGAGAAATATCCAAACGGATAAAAACACAAAATCCTGAAGATATAATTTCCAAATCACTTGTGTTTCCGATTTAATCTCTTTTGTAACCAAATACCTCATTTATCGTTTCTTTCTCCTTTCTGTTTCCGGAAAATCAGACTTTCCTCTTTCTTTTCTTTTTGGGGAGTTTTCTGCATATTTCCTCTGTTCCTGCATTGGTGTTCTCTCTCTCATTGCAGACGTACTTGCTCTATTTACATCTGCATGATTTGAAACCTTCCTACTGTCCGTTTTATTTTCCCATTTCTCAAACATATTTTTCGGCTCTTCATAAGTGAATGGCTGCTTCCTGTTCGTCTGTTGTGATTCAAATCCATTTGTCTGCTTCTGATCCGCCGCATGCATATCATTCACATTATTCTTCTCCGGCTTTTCTTCCTGATCAGAAAAAGGTTCTTTCGATGTCACTTCTCCTGCAGATGTTAAATTCTCTGTTGTCCCTTGCTCTTCCATTCTGGAAACTTGCTCTGTCCCATGCTCTTCTTGCTCCATGTTCTGATGTGACATTTCATCAAAAGAATTTCCTTGCCGGTTCTCCATTCCATCTGCTCCCTTTACATTTTCTTCCATCTGCTGAGTACTGTTTGAATTTTGGTTATGATCACCGTTCTGTTCCATTGACTGTTCCATGTTTTTAAAGCTGTCTCCTGCACTTCCGCCAGTTCCACCGCCTTGGCTTGTTGCCTGCATATTTTTCATCGCATCTCTTTGCTCTTTCATCATGTGGAACTGTCTCGCCTGCTGGACAGTTTGTCCTGCACCCCGCATCATATGATATGCAGCAATCAATTTGCCTGTCATGCTGCTTAAGCCAGCATCTACACCTGTTAATTTTTCTATGATATTCGCTCCATCAATGACACACCAAGCAATAAATAAAATGATGATTCCCCTTGCCAATCCGTTAATTTCTGTCTTGGAATTGACGTATTCCACAAAAAGAAAATAGGATTTCAAACTAATTGCCGTAAAACAGAGCGCAAAATAACTATCTCGAATACTCTCCAATATTTTTACCACTTTTCTTGAAGAAGAAAGGTTCGCAGCATATAAACCAACTAGAATACGACTTACAAAAATTTCATAAATCACTCTTGTATTCTTATATGCAAGACAGATATAGATCAAAATTGCTGCAGCTGCAGTTAAATAATATGTACCATAGTGAAACGTGTACCGGTAATAATAGGTATTTCCGAAGTCTGTCCATGCAACTCCGTCTTTGGCATCTATCAAACCATATTCCCCATTTCCTGTAGGCGTCAACCGTTTCTTTAAAATGCTTTCTGCATTTTTAGACAATCCGTCTGTTCCCGGATCGAGTATTTCACCAATATCAATGTAATCTACATCCGTTTTGCCAAAAGACGTACTCTGTGGGATTTTCCCTTTACTATTCAAGTTTTCCAGTCCAATCTTGAAATCAATATAGTAAAGATCATACAAATTGGTACGGATTAATTCTGTTCCGTTAACCGTACTTCCCCCGGATAATGCTGCATCTTTAAAAGCAATGGAAAATCGGTTCAGTTCTGTAAAAATGGTTGTCGACGCCGACATTACTACCATCAAAATCAAAACACTGTGGATTACATTATGCTTTTTGTTCTTCCCAAACATATACATGAATCCAAGAATGACAAGAGAAGCCATCATAATTGCCTGTATCAGTGGTTTGTAATCACTCAGGTAATTTTCTAAAACAGACCATCTTGTAATATCAATCAGACCAAACGTCCAATCGTACAGCGTAATGCAACAATCAAGTAACAGTGACAATCCTTTTACCAACAGCCAGCCTACTGTCCTTACTGCGGTAAGGATGATATCATTCGTACTGAAAAAATCAGAATTTAATTTTAAAAATTCTATAATCTGTGCTTCTGACATAACGCCTCCTATCCTGCTTTTTGGAGCGTTTCCAAAAAGAGTGTTTTCTGTATCTCCGGAAGTTCTATCCGGTTTAAACAATCTGTAAATTCTGCAATTGTCATCTCCCTTCCAATTCCATATTTTTCCTCCATATCTTTTCCAAATACGTTATAAAGCAATGGTTCTAATTCTTCATAAGCCGGAAAGTCAGACAGCCTTTGCACTTTGTTTCTGTCTGCCTCCTGAAACATCTGAAAACTTTTTGCAATATCCCATACCCTTTCATCCAGTCGGATCCCCACCCGGCTTTCTTTGCAAATATCCATAAAATTCACATCATTTGGATGCGGATATGTTTCTTTTGGAAAATATTCATATGCATACCAAAAATACCTTCCACTTTCTACAGAGTTAAAAATAGGTCTTGGTTTAATCTTGTTTCCTTTTAAATCTCTTCTCTTTGAACGCCGGAAGATAACAATCTCACCTTCCTGAAGTTCCATGAGTTCGTTGTGATTTAACAATGGTCGTTCGTCAATTGATTCCGTATAATATTTATGAAACGACAACTTGCTTCCTGCTCTCTGCACGTTTACAATTGATTTGCTACCGAGCATATTCGAGAAACTTTTTGAGGTTTCCTCTGAGTTTGTCTGCAGATAAAAGTGATTTCCACAATTCCCTTTGATCGTTTCTGCAATCTGTTTTCCATAAATCTCTTCTAGCTGTTCATAATTCTGTAAATACAAGTCAAACGAAATATTTTGTCCAAGTCCCATTGTCGTCATTATTTTCATCAACTCAATCTCCGGCATATTTCCTGCTTCATCCATAATGACTTTTACTTGACGGTTACATTTCCCTTTTCCATCATCGCACATTTTCCCAAGCACATAATACATCTGCCGGATAAAAATGGTTGGCAATTTATAAAGCGAGCTATCATAGGATGGGGTTGCAAGAAATACCGCAATCGGACGTTCCCCGAACCCAATCTCTGCCATATCTATACTGCTCTCTGCCGTCATCATTGCAACATTCCGAAGGGTAAAAATATCTAATTCTCTCAGCATTTCCGAAAAGACCCCTGACTTTGTTTTTCCCGGAGCAACTTTCACACCTAAAAACTTCATTCTTGCCCGGTCATCTATTGGTCGTTGTTCAAAATAAACATCCAAAAGTGTACGAGTTCCAGTTTTATCAACAGGCTTTTCTACTAATTTTCCAAAATTTATTAAAATGCTGTAAAAATTAATGGTCTTTTCATTATCGTTCCGATAATGAAAAGGATGTTTTTTCTTTGCTTCTTCGTTCAGATAAGACCATACCTCATATCGTTTTTGATTTTCTTCTTCTTCTGCACGGAATGCATCTATGATACTTGCAAGTATCATCGCACTACATAAAGCGGCGGCTGCACTAACAAAGTACACCATGTCGCCTTTTGCTCCATCCACATCAAAAAACGAATGTGTCAAAGAATTTACAACCTGTTCTGCCATATCATAATCTTTCTGCTTATAGAACTTCACTGCAACACTAAGTAAATTAAATCCCATGGAATACTTGGGATTAGATGCATTTAACAGATATACTTCATAGCCTCGTTTTTCCAACGCTGAAGCAAATACTTTATAATGCTCCAGCTTGTTATCATTTATAATCACGCTTGGCTGAAATTCAGCTCTTGAATAACTCTCTATACTGGACTTTACAAGTGTCTCTCCTTTTCCGGAACGTGTGATTCCAAGAATCAGGTTATTCACAACCGAATCATCTATATAAAATGTGTCACCGATTCTAGAAATTAAGATGCCCGGATTTCCCGGATAAGGAGTTTCAAGCGGCTCAATCGCCTTATATTGCTGCTTAATCTCATCTTCGTTTGTAAATCGAGAGACACCTTTTTGTCCTACATTAAAATGTGTTTCAGACCAGGATAACTTGATTCGGATGACCAAAACAGTATCCAGTATTACCAAGCCGATCAACACTATTCCTACTTCCTGCATGGTTACTTCCATTAAATTCGGAATCATATGTACAAGCGAAAATATTCCTTCTAAAGTACCATGTCCAAGCAAAATGGATGGAAGCTGTTTCAATAGATGGATTAGATATGTCCCGCCTAATATTACAAATAGATCTAACACGATCATCAATACGGTAAGTACATAATTATTTGACAAGAAGTATTCCAATTTCATTGTCCGCCCCTTATCTTTTAAGGGATTGATCAGTTCATTTTTCCATTTATTTTTTCTCATATTTTTTCCTGTTTTTTGTAAGGGGGACAAATTTGTCCCCTTGTTTTTTCTAAAATCCAAAGCTTGCTGCAATATCTGTTGCCCAGCTTGATCCTGTATAAATCAAAGCGGCACCGATAATCAGCCAGAGCACATGCTCTTTTGCCCATTCCTTTGCTTTATGTCCCGGCGCAAGAAAGGCAAATCCCATAATTACAATCACGACAAATATAGCTGTTACTCCCAAAGGAATCACATTTTTATTTACAAATCCCTCTATCATTGTCTTAAGTTGCTGCATGTTCCTGTTTCTCCTTTCTCTTCTTCGCAAGTATCATTAAAATTATTATGATTAAAGCCACACCAACCAAAATTCCTACTCCTGCAAGTATGTAAGATAATTGGTTGTCAACTTTTTGATAAACTGCCGTAGCTTCTATCGTGTAATTAATATCTGTTTCGCTGTCCACTTCCTGCTCTCCTTGGTACAACGCAGTTTTCACTATGTGTGGTGTAGTAATCTCACCTTGATATTCGGCACGATATACCGGAACAAGTTTTTGAATATTTGCACGTGCATCTCGACATACCACACCATCTGCATTCGTGTAAATATCCGATGTATAGTATGTGTTTTTTACCTTGCCATCTGTCCCAAGCCCTACGGATGCCAGCAGTTGTTCTTCATATCCCTGCAAAGGAGCGTTTGCTCCTCTGTCGTTTGGAAATACCAATCCCTGCCATTCAATTGCATTCCGGTCGTATCCTTGGAATGTAATATCAATATCAGAATCAATCCAAACATGGTCTATAAGACGTACTGCAGAAAGGCTACATGTTACCGTTTCCATTCCCCCCGTTTTTTCATTTTTCACAGAAACCTCTTTCGTCTGTGGCGCAGACGAATGTGAAATCTCGTATTGATACTCATTGTAAGCTGATACACTTTGTTTATAAGGTTCACTTTCCTGTTCTGTAATTTCCTTCAATTTATAAACGATTCCATCTACTGTTTTTTCTTCCGGAAATTGATATTCGCTTCCTTTCACAATCGGATCAGATTTTTCGGTATACTCTACTACTTTCTTCTCCTTTTCCGGTTCTGACGTAAGACTTTCATATGTCACATTCTTTAGCACATATTTATTTCCATCAAATGTTTCTGTTTCCGGAAAGGATTTTTCTTCCTCTTTGTCTTTGGTCTGATATGTAATTGTCTTTTCTCTGATGTCAGTATCTTTTGCCTGTGTTGGAAAAGATACTGTACCAATCAATAAAAGTCCCAGCATACCTGCCAGCCATTTATTTCTCTTCATAATTTTTCTTCCTTTTCTGATAAAAAAATGCCAGCATAGTTCCTATAAGAGTAGCTCCTACAATTACTCCTGCCATGCAAAGAGCAATATTAATGTTATCACCAGTTTTTACATGATCTCGTTCACTATCCGGTGTGTCTGTGATGATTTTCCCTGGTGGAACCGGAGTGTGCTTTGGAATCACTTTTGCATCATAGAGCATGTCTCCTTCTTGCTCTCCCCACGTAGGGATTGCAATCAAAAGCGGTGTGATATCATCGTATCTTTTGTGTTCTGAAGCATATAAAAGATACACTCCAACATCTAAATCTTTTATGATCGCTTTTCCGTCCGCATCTGTCGTGCAGCTTCCGTCTGAAGTTTTGTAAGCGCTTAACTCTAAAGCTGCCTCTTCTAATTGCTCCGCTGTCTCAATTGCGTTTAAGTCTATCCCGCTTCCTTGATAAGCCTCCAGCAGCTCATACTCTCCGTCTACAACGTCTGCTACCTTTGCATATTCAAAAACAACATCCTCTTTTGTTGTTCCAACTCCGCCGTCTGTCGATTCTATTTCAATGCTTCCCTCTTCCTCTGTTTGGACTGTCTGCAGTTCATCCAGTAATGCTATATTTTCATTTGCAGCCGATACCGGAAATGTACAAATCATCACCGAAAAAACCAAAGGAAGTAATTTTTTAATCTTTTTGTGTTTCATTGCTGCTACGTTTCCCCCTTTTCTTTCTTATCATGCTTCCAATTCCTACAACCAGATATAAAAATGGAAGTGCTGTAAAGACCAATTCCCGAAAAGACATACTTCCCGGTACAATTTCTTGTTCTTGTTTCTCTGTATAAGGAATCCGTTCGCCTGTGACTACCAGCCGCTTGGTATTCAATCCGTATGGCGTACATGTGATTAGGGATACCAAATCTTTTTCTGCCTGTATCCTCAATCCTTCCACATCCTCCGGATGAACGATTTCAATTTTCGTTACCTCATATGCCAGCTTTTCGCCACAAACTGTTAAGAAAAATAAATCACCTTGTTCCATTTCATCCAGTCTTGTGAAGAGCTTGGCGTTTGGAAGTCCCCGGTGTCCGGTTAGAATACAGTGTGTATTTTCTCCCCCAACCGGAAGGCTGCTTTCTTGAAGATGCCCTACCCCATTTGCAAGAATTTCTTCTTCTGTACCGTGATAGATTGGAAGGTCGACGTTAATCTTAGGGATAGAAAGCGTCCCCATCACGCCTGTTCCCGATAAATTCAATTGACTTTGATAGCTCTCCTCTTCTAAAATCCCCTGCTCAATATCTCCAATCAGTACGCCGTTAGTCTGCCACAGCATTTCATTATACCGCTCTGCCTCTCCAAGCATTTCCTGAAGCTTCTCTTCGCTGTTTGCCTCTATATTTCCCTGATACGTCTGAATCACATTCTGCTGATGCTTTCTGTCTATCACACTAGCAAATGCAGGATATATGCAAAGAAGCAGACCTGTTACAAAAAGAACACCCGTAAGCATCTTTTTTCTCTTTTTAGTTCTCGTCGTTTGATTTTTTCTGTCGTTTTCCATACACAAATGCTCCTGTCACAAGTGCTGTTCCTGCTGTGAGCATCAGAAGCATCATAGAAGAACCAGTTACCGGAAGTTTCTTTCCAACCTTGTTAATGACTGTCAAGTTTGAAGAACCTTCACTGGTATCTGTTGTCAAATCTACATCTGATTCTTTGTATGCTCCGTCAAAAAATTCCTTGATATGCGCAGTCGTTTCTAATTTCTGTAATGTCTTATCGGTTGCTCCATCGCCTTTTACATAATCGTTTCGTTCATCTGTGAACGTCGCTTTCAGATTCAGCACGATTGGATCAAGCAGAGGGCGGTATCCGGTCGGTGCCTCGGTCTCCTTCAGATAATAAATACCTGTATCCAATCCATAGATTTTAATTTCTCCCTTTGCGTTGGATACCATCTCTACTGAATCCTGAGGTGTCGTTCCGCCAATGTGGTCACTTCCTCCGACTGTATCACGATTAATGACAATATACCCCTCATCCTCAGCTTTCTTCACATATACTTCATTCTTCAACTCTTTGTCTGAATATAGGCGGAATTTTGCTCCTTCCAATTTCAAATCATGGTCATTCGTTTTCAGAATATTGAGTTTATACGTGAAGCAGACAACCGTATCCCACGGAGTATATCCTGTTGTTCCATCCCCATCATGGTCTGGATTATTTGAAAATTCGAGACGTACATCATTTTCAAATCCCGGACGTCCAGTGTCTTCTGCAGCCTTATCATTTAAAGTTGCATTGTATCTTAAAATTACTTTCTGTCCATACACGTTTTCGTTCAAATCGTTCTTTTGATCAAATTCTCGATCTACGATTGCTTTGATGTCCTGAATCTCTACTTTGAACGTCTCACCATTTCCCGGATTCGTAATCACTTGAAATTCATCTTTTGCAAGCTCATAATTTTTATCCTCTGTTCGAATGTGAATTGCAACTGAATCCGGATCAAATGTCAGTGCTTCGTCCATCACGTCATGCCATGCATAATAATATGTATCATATCCATTGATGTTTGGAATATTGGATTCAAATTTATATGGCACCGTCTGTCCAATCTCGAAATCTCCGATGTCGTTCCATCCGTCATTTCCGATATTCTCTTTGTTGTCATCTTCTTGTATTTTTTTGATCACTGTCGGATAATCTGACTTAATATTCACATCTGCTTTTGGATTGGCTGTATTTACGATACACATAGATGCTGCGGAATGTGTACCCTCTACATCACTTACTTCATCCACTACGTAATAGCCATACTCCAAACCTCCAATCACGATCGAGTTATCTTCCTTTACGCCTGTTACATTCACCACATCTGCCGCTGCTTTATCTTTTACAATCTGATCTCTAAGCTCTTCAACAAAATATCGGAACTCGCTGTAAGAACCTTCTATATTCTGTTCTGTCTGTGCTCCCTCTACCTGATTATTGTTTAAAGACTGAATGTAATCGATCACTTCATACTCTGTTACTTTAGAGGCTTCTTTTCCAATCTTTTTTCCTACCACTGTTTTTAATGATTTCTCATATAGTTCATTAAATGTATAATTGATTGATTCCCCGCCATCTGAGTTTTCCGCATTGAACAGCTTATATACTTGGAATTTCTTTCCCTTCAAAGTTTGTCCTTCATTTCCCTGAACAATGATACTCGCATCACCTCGTCTAAAATCCGCAATACCGTTTGGTGTGTTGAGCATTGTACGGGCTTGTGCTGCAGCCACCTGCATGATTCCAATTGTTCCTGCTCCTCCACTGACTGCAACAGCTGTAGAAAGTGCCAATGCATACAGCATTTTTAATGTTTTTTTCTTCATATATCCTCCCCTGTCTCGTTTCCATCTAATCATAGTGATTACTCCCAGAACCAGCGCTGCCATCATTAACAGCATCGTTGTATTCGAACCTGTATTTGGAAGTTTCATCCCAATGTTATTCACAATCGTCATGTTTGTTATCCGGTCTGCTTTTGTGCCGGTCACTGTAAACATGCCATCTGAATCGGTTGTAAATGCCTTTCCGTTTACATAAAAGATAAACTCATCCTTTACCGGAGTGCTCTCTGTACGTATCTCATAAGTTACCGGATTTCCAGAGGCATCCAATGGAAGCCGATAGCCTTTTGGTGCCTTGGTTTCCTGTAAATAGTATTGTTTCCCTATTTTCAATCCTTCCATGTTCAGAAGTCCTTGACTGTCTGTAGTACCCTTTGCCACTTCCTGTGTACAGTCCGAATCACTATATACGGTAAACTCTGCACCAGAAAGCATCTTTCCTTTATTATTTTCTTTATGGATCCGGAGAGTGAATGGAGAAAGAGGGTCTTCTACAATCACAGAAATATGTCCTTCATCTGTAACATCAAAGACTACATTTCCAAGAGTAATATCAATCTTTGACGTGAGTGTAACCTTATTATCTTGTGCAACATGAAATTCAATCAGATTGCCATTGATCTCATAACCGTCCATGACTTCAATTTCTGTAATGCGGTGTGTCCCATACTGCACTCCTGTTAATGTCAGTTTTCCTGCTTCATCCGTTGTCAGTATCTCTTTTGTTCCATCTGGCTTCGTATGTTCAAACTTCGCACCCGGAATTGGGATGTCTGTTTTCTCCTGCCGCTTCACCAAATCTAACTTCATCACTTTTTCCGGCACAACTGGTCTGTTATAGGTGTTCACATTCTCTGTTGAACCTGATGAGGTAATCTGTCTGACAAACACTTCCTGATTAATTAGATAGCCTTCCGGTGCTTTTGTTTCTTGTATGGTTAATGTTCCAATTGGGATTGATGGATCTCCGTTCGGCGAAACATACAAATCATCCCCCCTTACTTTATAAGAAGCATCATACATGGTAAATCCATCTTCATCCGTCTGAAACACCCATGTACGAACCGGAGTTTTTCCAATGGCTGCCGGATCTTTATCAGCTTCCCATAATCCCGCATAATACTTTACCGTAAACTGTGCTCCCTGTAGTGTTGCACTTCCCTGTGGTTTGTTCTGATTCGTTTCTGCATCTACTTTCCCGAGCAAGATTCCAACCGGATCCATCTGTGGAAGATCTTTAAACGTCACCACAGCCTTTTGATCAGCCGTCACGGTTACCTCTTTTGTATTTGGGTCAAGTGCAAATCCTTTCGGTGCAGTCAGCTCTTTTACATAATACGTTTTTGCATCTAATTGGAGCGTATCAGAATTTCCATTTGCATCCGTTGTAAGCGTTCCCACTCTGGATGCGCCGGACAGTGATGAGCTGCTGTACACGCCGAAAACTGCTCCCTCCAATGAATAACAGCTGTTTCCATTTGTCAATCCCGGATTTGCAGATTCCTTTTTTAAAGTCAGCGTGCCTTTACTTGGCGCATATCCTAAAAATGCCACATCCTGATAACTGTCCGGGGTAATGTTGACTTTGTATGCATGGAATCCTAACATAATTGGGTCTGCTTTTCCTTCCAGCGATGCAATATAGTTTTTTGCCCTGCCGTTATTGTTACAACTTCCATTCTGATATCCCACTGCAAAGGTCGCATTGTCCATGTCATATCCTAAATTATTTCCAGCATACCCCGGTCCTCCTGGAGAGTAATATAAGATTTTTCTTGCAACAGCATCATCCCATTCTGTAATCTCGCCATATTTTGTACCATAATTACTCCAAAAGTTCTTTTTGTTTTCTGCGCAGTATCCGTAACTGTTTGCACCATCGATTGAAAAATAACCATTTCCTGCACCACTTACTCTTGGCATCTGAGTAACTCCTACTGTCTGCCCCGGTGTAAATGCACGTTCGCTCATCCTATTTAACTTTATTTGGCTTCTTGCAAGAGTTGCCTTCATTTGGCTTTTTGCAAGGACTGCCTGCATCTCCTCTTCTGTTGCCATTTCTATCAGAATGTCCAGCGCTGGATCTTTGATTGCTCCATCCTTTTCAATCTCCTGCTCATTCCGATAATCAACTGACAGAAAAGCTCTTTCGTCCAAAAAAGCTTCCAATCCCAGCTGCTCTGCCGCCTGCTTTCGTGCTGTTACGACTTCCTCCGACATCTTATCGCCTTTTCGGTAGGCTTCCAACACCTTTTCGTATATCTCGTCTTTATTTGTATCAAGTGTCTCCCCCTGTGCGTGAACTGTTGTTGAAAACAGGATACAGATCAGCATCAGTGATAAGATTTTTTTTAATATTTTCAAATGCTTTCCTCCCATCTCACTTAAAATGGTAATAAAAAATAGAGTACCTGAAGATACTCTACTTTCACGTCGATATTTGATTTTCTATTTACTTGCTCCGCAGCTGCATGTATAACCAGTTATCACCGTTTCATCCCATGCGGCGCTGTCTTGCACCCATCTTGTTTCATACTCTGCTGGATGTGCTATAGTTTCTGTCCCCGTCTGCTTTTGGACATATTCTGTATGATGTCCTGCTCCTTCTCCAGCTAAAGCATGTTGTTTTACATGCGGTGTTGGGTTGCCTGTTATGTCGGCACCACATGTATTGCAAATTGTTAAACACACCGTCTCATAAATTGGCTTATATTCCGTCCAAGCCTCTTTTATCAGCACCTGCTCATTATGTCCGGATGCCGGATGATGTACAACTGTCGTCTGAGCATTCCAACTGTGTGTATGGGACGGCTTAGAAGGTTTTTCTCCTGTTTCATTGTTTGGTCTTGCATCAGAGGATGGCTTTTGTGAAGTTGTATTCTTGCCGTCTATTGCAGATGCTTTTTCTGTATCTGTCTGATCCACTGTTTTATCCTGTGTTTCTGTTTCCTGATCCTTACTGTCCGCTTCTTTCTCTTTGTCCGCATCCGATGTATTCGGTTTCTGATCTGTCTCTTTCTGAGCAAATATCGAATCTTCTTTTTCCTGATCAGATGCATCATCATTCACAGCTGCCACCTTCTCTGAGTTTTCCGCTCCTGATGCAGTTGCTGTTCCCTGATAGAATACTGTCGTCCCTGTCAGACCAAGTAACAATACAAATGCTGCTCCTGCTCTTGCTATGTTCTTCTTCCTCATACCTTTTCCTCCTCCTTAAATCTTACACTTTACAAAACCACTTTTATTATAGCTTACTTCTTTCCTGTTTACAATCTGTTTGCAACTTATAAAATACAAATTTATCATCAACGTGAAAATACAATGTTTATTCCCGTCTGCATTTCAAAACCAATTCTGCAAATATCACTCGTTTGTATGATTCTTTTAGCCAACCTGTATATGAGAAGAGCAAAATAAGTACCAGTATAATAGCAGCTATTGTCAATATGCCTGCTATGCTAAATCCAACCTTCATAATCACTTCTTGGTTTGTCTGACAGCTTACTGCTGTTTTTCTTACCTGATTCATAAACGCAGCACAAGCCTTGCAGATATTTAAAAGCGCCAACGTCGCCAACACTATATTTAATATCCATATATTTTTTTGATGCCGATAATTTACCTTTGCATTGATATACTCAAACATCAACTCCTGTTCAGACATATTTTTTAAGCGATTATACGTTTCACAATTGTTTAAATCATTTTTTTCTTTCCGCTTGTTATTCCACCATTTGATATGAGAAAATTTATCATTCACAACTATTCCTCCTTGGTTTTCATGTAACGAGAAATAAACAAAATCCCATAAAAGTTTCTCTCAAATTTTTCTTTTTCAAACTTAAAATTCCCTGTGTTCGTGAAAAAGAAAAACTCGCGTGGATTTGTCGAATCCACTACAGTTTTTTCATCATCGTACCTGTAACGGCGTAAGAACAGAACTATGTTCTTAAAAAATATTTAGTTGTGGATTTTTTTACTTGTGTAAGAACCGGATTTTATTTCACTAAGATACTTTGATACAGTCGCCCTGCTGCATCCGATTTTTCCAGCCATGTCTTTTACAGTCATATCTGGATTTTCTCTAGATAAAACATAAACCTTTTTGCGAGTAGTCTCACCTCTTGCAAGTTGCTTTGCAATATTCTTCTGTTTCAAGTTAGCCTTTGCTCTTTTTTGTGCTTCTTTTGCGTTGTAAGGCTGCCCGTCTGATGTATTATGCAGTACCTCACGATAAATCGTTGTCCTGTTCCTCCCAATTATTCTTGCAATCTTCTCTGTTTCTGCCATAGTCATACCTTTTTTGTACAATTTTTGAATAACTAGTCGTTCTTGAAATGACAATCGACTATAGCACTTCCCCATTACTGTTATCCATCCTCCTTCCTAAATTCATTGATTTTTCAATGTTTTTGAGACTTTTCAATACAAAAAAAACGCCCCAGAGACTAATTAAATTTAGTCTCTGTGCGTTCAATTATAGACGTTGCGTAAAAATTACTGTTGAAACCTTGAAGCCACTTACGCCCATATGCGATATCCTGTTCCACCTGCTTGCGAAGCATCTCTACAGAATGGAATTTTTTTTCCGGTCTCACACACTCGTAAAGCGCTACCTCAATCTTCTTTCCATAAGCATCCCCGTGATAGTCAAATACAAATGTTTCAATTCCCATCTGTTCTTTCTCTGAAACTGTCGGTTTGCAGCCGATATTAGAGATTCCTCCATAAAGCATGCCATCAATCCGAATTGAACTGACATAGACTCCATTTGGCGGAAGCAGTTTCTCTTTTTCTGCAACAATGTTCATCGTGGGAAATCCAAGCTTTCTCCCAAGCTGCTTGCCATATTGCACTTCTCCTGTGACGGTATACGGGTATCCAAGAAGCTGTGTAACCAGTTTCATATTCCCTTTTTTCACTTCTTCTTTAATGTAAGTACTGCTGATTTCTCTATCTTCATAGCATTTCTTTTCAATCACTTCCACCTCATACCCGTATTCCCCGCTATACTGCTGCAACATATGATAATCACCTTTTTTCTGATATCCAAAGTGAAAATCCGTGCCAACCACAATATACTTAGCATGAAATTGTTCCACCAAAATTTCTTTTATGAAAGTCTCCGCTTCGATTTTCGAAACTGCCTCGACAAATGGGCATTCCACCAGATAATCTACCCTGCCCAAAAGGCGTCCTGCGCGTTCTTCGTTCGTAATCAGACTTTCTTTTTTCTTTTTTAATTTTTCGTACAAGGGCGCCATGTCAAATGCAAACACAACGCTGTCTACACCGTCATTTTTCTGATGCGCAATGACCCGCTCGATCAATGTCTCATGTCCTCTGTGAATACCATCAAATTTCCCCAATGTAATTGCAGTCTTTTTGTCATTTTGATAGAACTGCATTCCCTTGATATATTGCATGTTTTTTCCTCTTATCGTTACTCATTTTTATCAAAAAACATTTTGACTATTTTAAACATCTTTTGTTTCTGCTGATATGCGTAAATCGAAATGAACCGTCCGGAATTACTGTAAACTCTCACATACTCTCCGTCAACCAGGTCTTTTGACTCATTGATATGCTTTTCAAAAAACATATTTCCATTGCACACAAGCGCTTCATAAGGTGCTTTAAGTGTCACCGCCTCGTACTGCTCAAACATTTCATCAATCGGAACTAATATCTCTGAAAGTGTTCCCTCTTCCTTTTTCTGTCTAACTTCCTCCAATGTGTAGCTGTCTTCCAAAGTAAACCTGCTTACTTTTGTGCGGGTGAGTTCCTCCATGCAGCCACCACAGCCGAGTTTCTCTCCGATATCATGGCACAATGTACGGATATAGGTTCCTTTGGAGCAGGAGACTTCCATCCGCACGCGCGGAAGTGAAATGTCTTTGATCCGAATCTCATAGATGACAACCGGACGAGCTTTTCTCTCAACCTCAATTCCGGCTCGCGCCAGTTCATATAATTTTTTCCCATTGACTTTTAACGCAGAATACATCGGCGGTACCTGTAAGTATTCTCCTACAAATTCCCCGATGCATCTTTCTACGGCATCATTGTCAATTCCATCCATCGCTTTTTCGGATAACACTGTTCCGGATATATCCTGAGTGTCCGTTGCCTTTCCAAGTAAAAGTACTGTCTCATATGTCTTATCCTTATCCGTCAGCATATCGCATAATTTTGTCGCTTTTCCAAGGCAGACCGGAAGAACGCCCGTCGCATCCGGATCCAATGTACCGGTATGCCCAATCTTTTTCTGTCCGAGAATCCCTCTTAGTTTTGCGACTACATCATGTGATGTAAATCCTTTTTCTTTACGTATATTAATGACTCCGTGTACCATATTTTCTTCCTTTTTATAGTTGTAAATGAATCTGTCCGGACAGATTGTTGATCACATCATGTACCGTTCCCTTCATCGTCACACCAGCCGCTTTTTTATGACCTCCTCCACCGAAATACTGTGCGATTCTGCTGACATCCACATCACCAGATGCACGCAGGCTCACTTTGTACTCATGCGGAGCAGTCTCATATAAAAGAACGGCAACTTCCACACCTTTCGTCACCCGAAGCTGGCTGACAATTCCTTCTAAATCTTTCGGTGTGACACCATGAAATTCCATCATACGCTGTGTAATATAGGATACAATACATTTTCCATCCATAAACAGAAAACTTTCAAACAATGCCCTCCCCAAAATCTGGTTCTGAGCAAACGTCTTTTCATAAAATGTCTTTTCGATGATCTCAGAGGCATTGATCCCTTTCCGCATCAGGTTCGCTGCCGCCTCCATCGTCTCCGGCGCCGTACATGAATACTGGAACACTCCCGTATCATGCACGATTCCAAGATACAGACATTCAGCCGTCTCTTTTGTGATCTTTTCTAAATCCAAAAGCCGGTATACAAGCTCCGAAGTAGAACTTGCTTCCGGGAAAATATAATTTTGATCTGCAAACGCAAGATTACTAATATGATGGTCTACGCAGAACGTCTCTTTTGCATGTTCAAAAAGCGCCTTTGAAAATCCGAGACGTTCTTTATCACCACAGTCAAGCACAATAAACAGATCGTATTCTTTTTCGTCCGACACCTCGTGACGAATCTCTTTCGCCGCCTTGATAAACTGAAAGCTATCCGGTATGTCTTCCAGATAGACATCCGCCTGAATCTCTTCATAGTTTTCTTTGATGTACTGATACAACCCAAGACAGGAACCGACACAATCACCATCCGGACGCACATGACCGCCAATGGCAACTGTTTTTACATGTTTCAAGACTTCCTTTAACATCTTATTCTTCCTCTTCTTTTAAATCCCTTGTCACATCATCAATCATTTTCGACATTGCCACGCCATATGCGATAGACTGATCCATCACAAATTTTATTTCCGGCGTGTTTCTCATATTCAGCTTTCTTGCCAGTTCTCTTCGGATATATCCTTCTGCACTCTGAAGACCTTTGATTGTGTCTTCCTGCGCTTTCTCGTCACCGAGCACACTGATATATGCTTTGCATGTCTTTAAATCCGGTGCTACTTCCACCGCCACAACGGAAGTCATCGGTGCAACACGAGGGTCTTTGATGCCCCCGCGGATAATGTTGCTCAATTCTCTTTGCACCTCTCCGTTTACTCTTGTATTCTTAATACTATTTTTTCTCAATTCTTTTCCTCTTTTCTTATCTTGGTATCTCTACCATCTTATAAGACTCTACTTGGTCGCCTTCTTTGACATCATTAAATTTCTCGAAGACAAATCCACATTCATAACCTGCTTTTACTTCTTTTACATCATCTTTAAAACGTTTCAGTGAAGCAAGACCGCCGTCAAAGATTACGACTCCGTCACGGATAATACGTGCAGAACATCCTCTCTCAAATGTACCGTCAAGCACATATGCACCAGCAATCGTACCTACGCCTGAAGCCTTAAATGTCTGACGAACCTCTGCATGACCGAGTATTTTTTCCTCAAATACCGGATCCAGCATACCTTTCATAGCAGCTTCCACATCTTCGATCGCATTGTAGATGACACGATATAATCTTACATCCACTCCTTCACGGTCTGCAATCTCTTTTGCAGTTGCGTCTGGACGTACATTAAATCCTATGATGATCGCATTGGATGCAGATGCAAGTGTCACGTCAGATTCATTGATTGCACCGACACCACCGTGGATAATCTTTACAACGACCTCGTCATTTGATAATTTCAAAAGACTCTGTTTCACCGCTTCCACAGAACCCTGTACGTCTGCTTTTACAACGATACCAAGTTCTTTTACATTTCCTGCCTGAATCTGGCTAAACAGATCATCTAAGGACATCTTCGATTTTGTATCGTCTAACAGCTTCATTCTTCCCTGTGAAATAAATGTCTCTGCAAAGTTTCTTGCCTCTTTATCATTGCCGCATCCGACAAATACTTCTCCAGCATTTGGAACATCATTCAGACCAAGGATCTCTACCGGAGTAGAAGGACCTGCCTCTTTGACTCTTCTTCCTTTGTCATCCATCATCGCTCTTACTTTCCCGTAAGCCGAACCTGCTGCAATGGCATCTCCGACACGAAGTGTACCTTTCTGTACCAATACTGTCGCCACAGAACCTTTTCCTTTATCAAGCTCTGCCTCGACCACAAGACCTCTTGCGCGACGGTTTGGATTGGCTTTTAATTCCAATACTTCCGCTGTCAGAAGGATCATCTCCATCAAGTCTTCGATTCCTTCTCCTGTCTTTGCAGAAACCGGTACAAAGATTGTGCTTCCACCCCAGTCCTCTGCAATCAGTTCATACTCTGTCAATTCCTGTTTTACACGGTCGATATTCGCACTAGGCTTATCAATCTTATTCACTGCAACAATGATTTCAATTCCAGCTGCTTTCGCATGGTTGATCGCCTCTACAGTCTGAGGCATTACGCCGTCATCTGCCGCAACAACAAGAATCGCAATATCTGTGGAATTAGCGCCACGCATACGCATTGCTGTAAATGCCTCATGTCCAGGTGTATCTAAGAATGTAATCTTCTCTCCATTCACTGTTGCCACATATGCACCGATATGCTGTGTGATACCACCTGCTTCACGGTCAATCACATTTGTATTACGGATTGCATCCAGAAGGGAAGTTTTACCATGATCAACGTGTCCCATAACACACACAACCGGCGGACGTTTCTTCATCTTGCTTTCGTCTTCTTCATCTTCTTTTAACAATTCTTCAATGACATCTATCACTTCTTCTTTTTCACAGAGTACTTCGAATTCCATTGCAATTTCTTCTGCTGTATCATAATCGATCTCCTGATTGACAGTTACGATTTTTCCCTGTAAGAATAATTTTTTCACAATTACAGATGGCTGAATCTTCATCGCATCTGCAAGTTCTTTGATTGTAAGTACTTCCGGAATCGTGATCATCTTAATCTTTTCTTCCACTTTTTCCTCTACCTTTGGCTGCGGCTTTGGCTGCAACGGCACATTCTTTGCTTTTTTCCCTTTTGGCACTCTTTCCTCATGGTCATCTTTGCGATAATCTTTCTTCTTATTAAAATTATCTTTTTGTTTTTGACGCTGTGGCTTCTGCTCCGAAACCACCGGTGCCGGAATAGAAGGTGTGCTCTTTCTGTTATCATTTCTTCTGTCGTTTCTTCTATTATCATCTCTGCGGTCGTCTCTTCTGTCATCACGTCTGTTGTCATCCCGCTTTTGGCTCTGATAATTGTTGTTCGGTCTTTGATTATTATTTGCTCTCTGGGCATTATTATTCTGTCTCTGTCCCTGACCGGCATTATTGTTTTTCTGACCTTGGTTATTGTTATGTGGTCTCTGACCATTCTGTCTCTGCCCCTGATTGTTTCCGCTTCTTTGTCCCTGATTGTTGTTCTGTCCATCTCGTCTCTGCGTCGGACGATTGCCCTGACGAGAACCATTTTGGGAATTCTGTGGTCTGAACACCTGCACAATATTTTTCTTCTTCGGCTCTTCTTTTGTCTCTCCGCCGCCTAAACTGCTCTTTACAAGCCCAATCTGTTCATCGCTCAATGAACTCATATGACTCGTTACCTCTATATTTTTTGCCCTAAGAACATCAAGCACTTCTTTGTTTGTTTTATTTAGCTCTTTTGCTAATTCATGCACTCTCACTTTTGTCATACTAACTACCTCCTCTATGCAATCGTATATCCTTCTGTTTCCAAGTGTTTCACAATTCCTTTTGCAAATCCTGCATCTGTCACTGCAACCATTGCCCGAAATTCTTTTCCCATTGCATGCCCCAAGGTATCTTTATCTCCATAAAAATAAATTGGCACTTCATAGAAATTACACATATTTTTAAACTTCTTTTTTGTATTGTCTGACGCATCCTCTGCCACAATCACAAGCTCCGCCATACCGGTCTTCACTTCCTTTTCGGTACAGAACTCGCCACTTGCTGTCTTTCCTGCTTTTGTGGCAAGACTGACTAACGATAATGCTTTACTCGATTTCAAGCGCATTCATCTCCTTTTCCAGTTTTTCATAAACTTCTTTTGGAATTGCCTGCTTAAAAGATCGCTCTAACCCTTTGTTTTTCACCGCTTTTTCAAAACATTCTTTTGAAAAACAAAGATATGCTCCGCGCCCATTTTTCTTTCCTGTCGCATCCAATTCAAATGTATCTTCTGAAGTTTTTAAAACACGCATCATTTCTTTTTTACTTTTCATCTCTTGACATCCTACACATTTTCGCATAGGAACCTTTTTGTTATTACTCAACAAATCACTCCTGACTACACTAATTCATCTGGTATCTCTTCATCTGCTTCCTCAGATACTTCTGTGGAAAGATTCATATAATTTTCCGGCAGTTCACCAGCTTCAATCGCCTGTGTCTCGCTCTTGATATCAATCTTGTATCCTGTCAGACGTGCAGCCAGTCTGGCATTCTGTCCTTCTTTTCCGATTGCAAGTGACAACTGATAATCCGGCACAATTACACTTGCTGTCTTTTCATCCGGATCAGCCATTACAGAGATGACTTTTGCCGGGCTAAGAGCATTCTCGATCAAGATTGCAGGATTCTCACTCCAGTTGATGATGTCAATCTTTTCTCCGCGAAGTTCACTTACGATCGCATTGACTCTCGCTCCGTTCATGCCTACACATGCTCCAACCGGATCTACATCCGGATCATTTGACCACACTGCAATCTTTGTACGAGAACCGGCTTCTCTTGAGATACTCTTAATCTCAACAATGCCTTCTTTTACTTCTGCAACCTCAGACTCAAACAGACGTTTTACCAGTTCCGGATGTGTACGAGAAACTAAAATCTTTGGTCCTTTTGTTGTGTTTTTCACTTCTACGATATAGAGTTTGATACGTTCTGTAGGCTTAAACACTTCGCCTTTTACCTGCTCATTCTCAGTCAGCATTGCATCTGCTTTTCCAAGGTTAATACTTACATTCTTGCCAACATAACGCTGCACGATACCAGTCACGATATCTTTCTCTTTTTCAAAATACTGATCGTACACTACTTTTCTTTCTTCTTCACGAATTTTCTGAAGAATTAAGTTCTTTGCGTTCTGTGTTGCAATACGCCCAAATTCCTTTGATTCCACCGGAATCTGAACAATATCGCCAAGCTCAAATTTAGAGTCGATCATCTTTGCATTTGCAAGGCTGATCTCCATCACATCGTCTTCCACTTCTTCTACAACTGTCTTTTCCGCAAACACAGAGTAGTCACAAGTCTCACGATTCATCACTACTTTGATGTTATCTGCTTTTCCAAAATGATTTTTACATGCGTTAATCAGAGAATTCTCAATTGCATCTAATAAAGTCTCTTTACTGATATCCTTTTCCTGCTCAAGAATTGTCAACGCTTCTAATAATTCTGTGTTCATTTTTTCTTTCCTCCTGATTTAAAAATCCAATGCCAAACGAATCAAAGCAATCTCACTTCGTTCAAATGTCTTTGTTGTCTCATCTTCATATTCAATCGTCACGGTATCCTGATCGTATTCTTTTAGAATCCCGATAAATTCTTTCTGTCTGTCAATCGCACGGTAAGTACGGAGCTCCACCTCTTCTCCGATACTTCTTGCAAAGTCTTTCTCTTTTTTCAAAGGTCTTCCAAGTCCCGGAGAACTCACTTCAAAGATATACGTATCTTCGATATAGTCTTTCTCATCCAGAATATCTGAAAACGCTCTGCTTACCACTTCACAATCGTCTACCGAAATTCCTCCCGGTTTATCAATATATGCCCGAAGATACCAATTTCCTCCCTCTTTTACATACTCAACGTCCACCAACTCAAATCCATTGCTTTCAACGATTGGTAATAGAAGTTCTTCTGTTTTTTGTTCGTATACTTCTCTTTTAGACACTGTCAACCTTCCTTTCTTATACCAACAAATAAGAGTGAACATTAAGTCCACTCTTCTGCCGATTTCTTATGTAACTATCATACACTATAGCACTCATTCTCAATAAATGCAAGGGTATTTTCAAAATTTCTCATTTCAGGGTTATCGTTTTGTTCCGATTCCATCCCGTCTTGCCAGTTTCAGACGGTTCAATGTCACTTCTTTTTCTTTATATAGAACCTTTTGCTCAACGCCTTCTTCAAGCAGATATACCTGTTCCAGTTCATCTTTTTTCTGTAGTTTGATTCCACGAGCTCCGACAGCACCTTTTTTCTTTTCCGGCACCTCTGTCGACGCAAACCTCAGAAAATATCCATTCGTCGTCTGAAGCACAATGCTTTGTCCATCTGTCACAACCTGTACGCAGATCACTTCATCCTCTTCTAAAAGCTTTGTCGCTGCGATGGTTCGTTTTGCCACCTGAAATTCACTTCCATCCACCTGCTTTAACATACCTTGTTTTGTAGCAAACAACAACTTTGCCATAGAGAGACTTCCCTCGTCACATACAAACACAATCTGTTCTTCGCTGCTGTTATAATTACTCAAATTATCAATCGGAGTTCCTTTATCCCTGAATTTTCCATATGGAATATCAGGCACCTTTACCTGATGCATCTTTCCTGCATTCGTAAACAGACAGATTTTTCCAGTGTTGATGCAAGAAACCACATACTTGTTCTCCGAGTCTGCCGCTTCCCTGTTTCTTTCATAGGTCGACATATCCACCGTTCTTGCATATCCAAAACGATCCATTAAAAATACAACTTCCTGCTCTTCGATCTTCTTTTCTTCAAACACTGCTTCTTCTGCATTTTCCACAACCGTCCGTCGTTTTCTTGCATATGCTTTCTTGATTACATCTAGATCTTCTATAATAACTTGCGCCATTGAATCGTAATTGTTCAAAATATCTTCATAGCGGACAATATTTTTAAGTGTCTGCTCATGTTCCGCCTGCAATGCTTCAATCTCTAACCCGATCAGTTTGTACAGGCGCATCTCTAAAATAGCTGTTGCCTGCCGCTCCGTAAATCGAAGCATCGAAGCCATTTTCTTTGAAATATTGGACTTGAATTTGATATTCTCTGTGACACCGTCCGTCAGACATGCTTTTGCCTCTTTGATCGACTTGCTGCCACGCAAAATTTCAATAATCAAATCAATGACATCACATGCCTTGATCAAACCCTCCTGAATCTCTTTTTTATCCAACTCTTTTGCAAGCAGTGTCTTGTATTTTCTCGTCGCAATGTCAAACTGGAAATCTACATGATGCTCGATAACTGATTTCAGTCCCATCGTCTCTGGTTTCCCATTGGCAACGGCAAGCATATTCACTCCAAATGTATCTTCCAGACGAGTCTTTTTGTAAAGCATGTTTTTTAAGTTTTCCACATCTGCATCTTTTCGAAGTTCCAGCACAATCCGAATTCCTTCTTTGGATGACTGATTGGAAATATCTGTGATGTCATTCGTCTTTTTGCTCTCCACAAGGGACGCCACATCGTTTAAGAATTTTCCGATTCCTGCACCGATCATTGTGTAAGGAATTTCTGAAATCACAAGACGTTTCTTTCCGCCTTTCAATTCCTCCACTTCCACTTTTCCGCGAATCTTAATCTTTCCGGCTCCCGTCTCATAAATGTTCAAAAGATCGTCTTTGTTGACTACGATACCGCCTGTCGGAAAATCCGGTCCTTTGATATGTTTCATCAACTGCTTTGTCGTGATCTCACTGTTTTTCATATATGCTTTCACCGCATCGATCACTTCGCCTAAATTGTGTGTCGGAATACTCGTCGCCATTCCGACCGCGATTCCCTCTGCACCATTCACCAAAAGATTCGGAATACGAACCGGAAGCACCTCCGGCTCTTTTTCTGTCTCGTCAAAGTTCGGAGCAAAGTCCACAACTCCTTTATCCAAGTCCGCAAGGAATACCTCCTGTGTCAGTTTTGCAAGACGAGCCTCCGTGTAACGCATCGCAGCAGCGCCGTCTCCCTCGATAGAGCCAAAGTTTCCATGTCCGTCCACAAGAATCATTCCTTTTTTGAATTCCTGCGCCATTACGACCAGCGATTCGTAGATGGAACTGTCTCCATGCGGGTGGTATTTACCCATCGTATCCCCGACGATACGCGCACATTTTCGATATGGTTTATCATAGCGGATACCTAACTCATGCATATCGTAAAGTGTTCTTCTTTGCACCGGTTTCAGACCATCTCTGACATCCGGCAACGCTCTCGCCACAATGACACTCATCGCATAATCGATATATGATTTTTTCATGATATCCGAATATTCGGTTCTTATAATTTGTGAATCCTGCATCTTTTGTTGCCTCCTATATATCTAACTCTGCTTCTGTCGCATTTTCATAAATAAACGCACGTCTCGGAGGCACTTCACTTCCCATCAGCATCTCCGTCACGGAAGATGCCATTCTCGCATCTTCAATCTCGACAAGCTTTAGCATTCTCGTCTCCGGATTCAGCGTTGTCTCCCACAACTGGTCTGCATCCATCTCACCAAGACCTTTGTATCTTTGCAGCGTAAATGGTCCTTTCTGACGTTTGCGATAGCGCTCCAGTGCTTTGTCGTCGTACAGATATTCCTCTTCCCCTTTTTTCGGCATCGCCTTGTAAAGCGGAGGCATCGCAATATAGACATGTCCTTCAAAAATCAACTCCGGCATAAACCGATAGAACAATGTCAATAATAATGTAGAAATGTGAGCGCCATCCACGTCCGCATCAGCCATAATAATAATCTTGTTATAGCGGAGTTTGGTGATGTCGAAATCATTACCATACCCTTCCGAAAATCCACAGCCAAAGGCATTGATCATCGTCTTGATCTCCGCATTGGCAAGTACCTTATCGATACTTGCTTTTTCCACGTTCAAAATCTTTCCGCGGATTGGCAGAATTGCCTGATAAGAGCGGTCTCTCGCCGTCTTTGCGGAACCTCCCGCAGAATCTCCCTCCACGATAAAAATCTCGCATTTGTTTGCATCTCTGCTCTCACAGTTTGCAAGCTTTCCATTGCTGTCAAACGAATATTTCTGCTTCGTCAACAGATTTGTCTTTGCCTTCTCCTCCGTCTTACGGATTTTTGCGGCCTTCTCAGCACAGCTGATTACTTTTTTAAGCGTATCCAGATTCCGGTCAAAATAGCGCACGATCTCCTCTCCGGTCACCTTTCCGGTCGCCTTTGATGCATCTGGATTGTCAAGCTTTGTCTTCGTCTGCCCTTCAAAACGCGGATCCGGATGCTTGATTGAAACAATCGCCGTCATTCCGTTGCGGATATCTGCTCCTGTAAAATTGCTGTCCTTCTCTTTTAAAATGCCAAGTTCTCTCGCGTACTGGTTCATCGCCGTCGTAAACGTCGTCTTAAATCCCGTCAAATGCGTTCCGCCCTCTGCATTGTAAATATTATTACAAAATCCGAGTACATTCTCATGGAACTCATTCACATACTGGAATACAACTTCCACTTCGATTCCTTCTGATTCTCCCTTAAAATAAATCGGATCATGTATTGCCTCTTTTTTCTGATTCAGATCACGGATAAATCCAAGAATTCCGTCTTTCTCATGATATTCAATATGTTCTGTCTGCGCTCCGCGTCTGTCCTCAAAAATAATCGTCAGATTCGGATTCAGATACGCAGTCTCATGGAGACGGCTTTTTACTTCCTCCGCCTTGAATCTCGTCTTCTCAAAAATCGTGTCGTCCGGCAGGAAATTCACTTCTGTACCCGTTTTTCTCGTCTTTCCAATAACCGGAAGCAACCCGTTTTCAAGCTCTACAACCGGAATCCCCCGCTCGTATCGGTCGTGATGAATTGCACCTTCCATGCTGATCTTGACATCCATATAAATAGAAAGCGCATTTACAACCGAAGAGCCAACCCCGTGCAGCCCGCCACTTGTCTTATAAGCTGTATCATCAAATTTTCCGCCTGCGTGAAGTGTCGTATATACAATACGTGCTGCGGATACCCCTTTTTGGTGCATTCCGACAGGGACACCTCGCCCATTGTCGATCACCGTTGCAGAGCCATCTTTTTCCAGTATGACCTGAATCTTGTCACAGTACCCCGCAAGATGTTCATCTACCGCATTGTCCACAATCTCATAGATCAAATGATTGAGCCCCTTCGTAGACACACTTCCAATATACATTCCCGGTCTTTTTCTGACCGCTTCCAGTCCTTCTAATATAGAAATACTATCTGCATCATATGTATTTTGTTTCGCCATTTACTTAAAGTCCTCTCTTTTTCATACTGCACCCATCATAACACAAACAAAGGTTCGTTTCAAATAAATTCTTTTACCCTACGATGACTTTTGCTAAAACGTCTGACAACAGCTCCATCGCATTTCGCATTTCCTCCACGGTGTTTGTCTGGGCGCCTGCCTCGATCAAAAGGGATTTTGGCATCATGTGGAGACTGTAACGGTACCCTTTCAGATAGATTTTCCTTGCAAATCCCGGATACATACTCTCTGACGCAAGCTGCATCTGCAAAGAAAACGACAGGTTATCCTGAATATAAGGATTCGGAAGATATGCGATATCTCCATTCGCCTTTGTTCTGCTAAGCCCATTGAAAAACATGATCTTTGCTGCCTGTTTTCCATTTGCCTCCGTCACCAGATGTGTATCATTGCCGACCCCATCACGGTGCAGATCAATCACAACCTCAATACTTGGATTTTCTTCCAATATTTTTCTGACTCCCACTTCCGAAAATTCATACGCTTTACTTCGGTCTAATTTTCCGTCGATCAAATCATACACGCCGTCATGATGGATGGTGGAAATTCCCTTCGCATTCAAAAGCTCTGACAAATATGCTCCCATCCCGACGATACTTGTGCCGACATCTCCCTCCACAGAATCCACAAAAGTCTCCTGAGAGTGAGTGTGAAAGATAAGTACTTTTGGTCCTTCTCCACTTGTGTCAATATGCATATCTTTTGCGAGAAGCTCATCCACATTTAACTGCTCCTGCCCGATCATCGTTGTGCTGTCCACCGTATAATAATGGCTCACCAGATAGTTAAAATCCCGCAGCTGATCTATCGATACAGTCACCGGTTCTGTTTTCACTGCCTTGGCATCTTTTTCTGCGTGACTTCCGTCCCCGTTGATCAGATTCCCATTCTCGTCCACCTCATTTTCATCTGCCGCCTGCCTTGCCATGATCATTTCATAGGTCGCAGTATCTTCAATTTCAGATTCATAAGTTCCTTTTCCTTCCACATAACTTCCAAGGGGAATCATCTGCATCGCTTTTTTTGCAATCCATGTATTCCAATCTGTCTTTTCTTCTTTTTCCGCATAGAAAAGTCCTGGCATAAAAGACCTTTCTGTCATTCTTACAAGATTTTCCCGCAGACTCCCCTTCCATTCTTCCGTAATCTGCGTTCCCCCTTGAAATAATATATATATGCCAAGACAAAAAATCAAACTGCCCAACAATATTGCTAAACTCTTATTTTTTCTCATATTTCTCTCCCAACAGAATCTTTAGAGCTTTAACAATATATGCCGTTTTTTTGATAATTATGAGCATGTCCTCTCCGAAAACAAAATATTTAATCCCTCAGAAATCGTATATCCGATTCGTTTGATTGTCTCATCAATATCTTTCGGGGTCACAAACATTCCATTTAAATGCGGAGAGATCAGTTCTTTTATCAGTTCATATTTCTCCGTCGCATTATATCCCTGCAAAACGACCCCGACACCTTTTAGTGTCTCGGATGTCTCCAGTGCCGCAATCAAATTTTCCATCGTGTCATTGACAATCGTAGCTGCATCTACAACCGTCGGCACACCAATGGCAATGACCGGAACCCCGATTGTCTCTTCTGTAATTCCGTTTCTGTGATTTCCCACACCAGAGCCCGGATTAATTCCCGTATCTGCAATCTGAATGGTTCGATTCAGTCTCTTGCTGTTCCTTGCGACAAGCGCATCCACTGCAATAACCAAATCCGGCTTTGTCTCTTTTACAATCCCTTTGATGATCTCTAATGTCTCCATACCAGTCTGCGCCATAACCCCTGGAACGATTGCACTTGTCATGTGCACAGCATCTTCCCCCATTGCGTATTTACCATACTCCTTTACAATATGTCTTGTAATTGCCAGATTATCCACTACATGTGGTCCTAATGCATCCGGTGTCACCTGACGGTTTCCAAGACCTGCCACCAATACAACATAGTCCTCTTTTTCGATTTTTATGAGTTCTTTGATATATTTTGCCAGTTCTTCTGAAATTTCCCTGTGATATTCCTCGTCTGGGACGGCCATATTCGGTGCTTCCATCGTAATATATGTGCCGACAGGTTTCCCCATCGCGCGAGCCCCTTTTTCCGTCTCAATCTTTACTTTCGTGATTCGTATCTCCCGCTCTTGGTCATACTCCTCTTCCAAGATAACTCCCTGAACTTCCACATGTTCCGATTCAAATCGCTCTTTTTCCTCCAATGCTAAATCTGTATGAATACTATACTTTTCCAACATCTCAACTTCTCCTTGTAACTTTATTTTTTAGTTTTCACAAAAAAAAGAGAATTATGTATTGACAAGCCACAATAGTTATTTTACAATGAATGAGTATGTTTCAGTAGAACGTTCCGTGTCCGGATCTGCTGAACAAAAGATGAATTTTATATCACATATATTGGAGGTGTTCAGATTGGCTAACATTAAATCTGCAAAAAAAAGAATTTTAGTAAACGAAACAAAAGCTGCTAGAAATAAAGCAATTAAATCAAGAGTAAAGACTTCTATTAAAAAAGTAGATGCTGCTGTTGAAGCAAAAGATCAGGCTGTTGCTGTTGAAGCATTAAAAGCTGCTATCAAAGAGATCAACATGGCTGGAAGCAAAGGTGTTTACCACAAAAATACTTGCGCTAGAAAAGTTTCTCGTTTAACAAAAGCTGTTAACGGAATTGCTTAATTTTTATTAGGAAATATATTATAAGACAACCATGCCGTCATATGGTTGTCTTTTTTTAGCAACAGTTCAGCCAGGTACAAAGTCACAAAAATCTGAGTGAAGGAGTTTTTTATGAACACTGTTTTTCACGAAATCGAACCGATTTTTAATAAGGAATCAAAAATATTGATTCTCGGCTCTTTCCCCTCTGTAAAGTCACGGGAAGGACACTTCTTCTACAATCACCCCCAAAATCGTTTTTGGAAGGTGCTCGCACAGGTCTTTAACTGTGAGGTTCCAAAGACAATCGAGGAGAAAAAGCTTTTCCTTCTGACCAATCAGATCGCAGTGTGGGATGTGATTGCTTCCTGCGATATCAAAGGTTCCAGCGACAGCAGCATCAAAAACGTCGTTCCCAATGATCTGAATCGAATCTTGTCTGTCTCCCATATCGAGCAGATTTATACAAACGGCAACGCCGCATTCCAGCTTTATGAAAAATACTGCAAAAGTCAGACACATATGGACGCAATAAAACTGCCATCCACAAGTCCCGCAAACGCAGTCTATTCACTGGAGAAACTTGCAGAGATTTGGAAAAGCATCACCCAATATACTGCACACAAAAAGTAGGCAGCGCATTTAATGCATCTACCTACTTTTTTGTCATAACGATTAGTTATTGATCAATTTATCCTCGTCGCTCCAGCTGTATAATTTACGGATTTCTTCTCCGACAATTTCTGATGGATGTTCTGCTGCAAGTTTTCTCATTGCTTTGAAGTGTACCTGGCTTCCTGCTGATGACATATCTAATAAGAAGTCTTTTGCAAATGTACCATCTTGAATATCTGATAAGATTTTCTTCATTGCTTTCTTTGTATCTTCTGTGATGATCTTTGGTCCTGTAATGTAATCACCGTATTCTGCTGTGTTTGAGATAGAGTATCTCATTCCGGCAAATCCACTCTGGTAAATCAAGTCTACAATTAATTTCATCTCGTGGATACATTCGAAGTAAGCATTTCTTGGATCATATCCTGCTTCTACCAATGTCTCATACCCTGCCTGCATCAATGCGCAAACACCACCACAAAGTACTGCCTGCTCACCGAAAAGGTCTGTCTCTGTCTCTGTACGGAATGTTGTCTCAAGCACACCTGCTCTTGCTCCACCGATTGCAAGCGCATATGCAAGTGCGATATCCTGTGCTTTTCCTGTCGCATCCTGTTCTACTGCCACAAGACAAGGAACACCTTTTCCTACTTGATATTCGCTTCTTACTGTGTGACCAGGTCCCTTTGGCGCTACCATTGTAACATCTACATTCTTTGGAGGTACGATACATCCAAAATGAATGTTAAATCCGTGTGCGAACATTAACATATTTCCTTCTTCAAGGTTTGGTTCAATATCGTTTTTGTATAATGCAGCCTGCTTTTCATCATTGATCAAAATCATAATAATATCGGCTTTTTTTGCTGCCTCTGCCGCTGTGTATACCTCAAATCCTTGTTCTTCTGCTTTTTTCCATGATTTGCTGCCTTCGTAAAGACCGATAATGACATTGCATCCGGATTCTTTTGCGTTCAATGCATGCGCATGTCCCTGACTTCCGTAACCGATTACCGCAATTGTCTTTCCTTCTAATAATGATAAGTTACAATCTTCCTGATAATAAATTTTTGCCATAGCTGTTACCTCCTAAACCCTTCTCATGAATATATAGTTAAGGACCTTTGCCCCTAGCTTTCTACATTAATCATCAATTACTTTGATACCTTTTGACCCTCTTGACAAGGCCGTGATTCCTGTTCTTGCAAGCTCTAAAATCTTATATCCCTGCAGGAGATTCAAAAAAGCTTCTACTTTCGACTGATTTCCTGTCATCTCAAGCATCAGCGACTCTCTCTCCACATCGACAATCTTCGCTCTGAAAATATCAGCAACAGAAATAATCTCTGCTCTCTCAGATGCATCTGCCATCACTTTGATCATAATAAGCTCCCTGCAAACCGACTCTCCATCCGCCAAAATCTTAATATCAACGACATCTTCCAATTTGCGAAGCTGCTTCTCAATCTGAGACAAAATCAACTCATCCCCGCTTGCAACAACCGTAAGTCTTGTAAACCGTTCATCCGTTGTAATTCCCGCTGTGATACTGTCAATACTGTATCCTCGTCTGCTGAATAATCCGGCAACGCGACTTAACAATCCCGCATTGTTATTTACCAATAATGAAAATACTTGTTTCCTCATAACATCCCTCTACTTTCTTATTTTTAAAAAACAGAGTGCGTTCTGTTTTTATATATTATCAACTAGAAACCTATTTGTCAATACTTTTTCTAAATGTCACTTTAACTTTTTACTGCGCTGCAATGCGCTCTGCCAGATCATTCAGATAAACCCACCGTTCCATCTTTTCTTCCAACTGTTTTTCTGCGAGCTCTTTTTCTAAAGTAAGCTCAGAAAGTTTCGCAGAGTTCGTTGCATTCGCCATCATATCCGCATCCAGCTTTTCGAGTTTTTCCTCCAGCTTGGCAATGTCTTCATCAATTGTCTCAAACTCCTTCTGCTCCATATATGAAAATTTCAACTTTGTCGGACGATTCTGTTTCCAATCATTTTTCCCGGTACTCTTTTTCGCCTTCACTTCCTCTTTTGACACTTCCCGCTTCTGCTTCGCCTCTATGTAATCCGTGTATCCGCCCTCGTACTGCTGCAAATGTCCATTTCCATCAAATTCAAAAATGCGGTCCACTACGTTGTCCAGAAAATAGCGGTCATGCGATACCGTGATCACAATTCCCTGAAACGAGTTCAGATAGTCCTCTAAAATTGTCATTGTCGGAATATCGATATCATTGTTCGCCTCATCAAATATGAGCACGTTAGGCGCAGCCTGCAGGACACTTAACAGATAAAGTCTCTTCTTTTCACCTCCCGATAATTTTTCAATCGGCGCACACTGCATATCCGGCGTAAATAAAAACCGCTCCAACATCTGCGAAGCCGTAATTCTTCCGTCTTTGGTCGGAATATACTCGGCGATATCTTTCACAAAATCAATCACCCTCTGGCTCGTATTCATTTCTGGAAGTTCCTGTGCAAAATAACCGATTCGAATCGTCTCACCAATCTCAATCATTCCCTCATCCGGCTCAACAAGTCCCGCGATCATTTTTAACAGCGTCGATTTGCCACAGCCATTTGGTCCTACAATTCCAAGATTCTGATTCTTCAATACAATATAATCAAAATCGTCAATCAACTTTCTCTCCCCGTAACTCTTGCTGACATGGTGGAGCTCAATCGTCTTCTTGCCCATTCTCGTTTCCACAGAATCAATCTCTGCCAAACGATCCGTCTCCGGAGCTTTCCCGTTTTTCAGCGCTTCCAGACGTTCCAGTCTCGCTCTCTGCTTCGTCGTTCTCGCACGACATCCACGTTTTGCCCACTCAAGTTCCATTCTAAGCACACTTTGGCGTTTCCTCTCTGACGCAAGCTCCATCTCCTCACGCTCTGCCTTCATCTCCAAAAACTTCGAGTAATTCGCCTCATATCCATACAACTTTCCACGGCTGATCTCCAAAATCCGATTGGTCACCTTGTCCAAAAAATAACGGTCATGTGTCACCATGATCACAACACCTTTATACCTCTTTAGATAATCTTCCAGCCAGGAAATCATCTCACTGTCCAAATGGTTGGTTGGCTCGTCCAACAACAAAATCTCAAACGAAAATGTCAGCGTTTTCGCAAGCGCCACCTTTTTCTTCTGTCCTCCCGAAAGGTGCTCTATTTTCATCTCATGGTTCGTGATTCCAAGTTTGTTGAGCGCACTCTTCACCTCACTTTTCAATGTCCAGTCATTTTCCGCTATGCCGTCAAACGCATACGACAAAACCGTTGCATCTTTTGGAAACACCGGATGCTGCGGAAGATACGCGAGGCGAATCCCATTCTGCTTTACAATCTGTCCCTCATCCGGCTCCTCCACACCTGCAATCATACGCAGCAGAGTCGTTTTCCCGGTACCATTGATTCCAATAATCCCAATTTTATCCCCCTCTTGAATTCCAAAAGAGACATCATCAAAAATCGTCTTTTCGCCAAATATTTTACTGACATGTTCTATATTCAATATGTTCATTTTCAACACTCCTCATTTATTCTCTGAAAATATCATAAAGGATTTTTCAGTCTGCGTCAATTTCTGAAATCACACATTGCCTGTTTATGAATATAATAATAAAAAATAAAAGAGGAATTCAGACATGAGTATGCCAAAAATCGAGTGCACTGACATCAACAAATGTTGTGCCGCCACTTCCCTGTTACAATCTATCGCAGTAAACGCACCATAGTGCGTATATTGAATTCACTCTAGTTATTTGAGAAAATAGA